>Ga0181525_10000065_pt1 | contig 90898 bp, 77 predicted proteins | sample PEATcosm2014_Bin_48_FD_121100 | JGI IMG/M metagenome (GOLD analysis project Ga0181525, IMG submission 121100) | Peatland microbial communities from MTU Mesocosm Facility, Houghton, MI, USA - PEATcosm2014_Bin06_10_metaG | ecosystem: Environmental > Terrestrial > Soil > Wetlands > Peat | place...
ATCCCAACTGAACTGCTTTTCAGTGAGCTTGTCGCGCAGCAATCGCCAGTTGCGCTCTCCCTTCCCGCGGATCTCGACCTGATAAATAAGGGCATCGCCGTTTTCGTCGGTGGCGTTCCAGCGTGCCGTCATAAAGCCTTTTGCGTATTGGAGAGTGACGCCGGCGCTGCCGTCGAGGGTTGAGGGAAGCTGAGTTCGTTTCTGGCCTATGGGAGGAAGAACCAGCGTGGCGGGCGAGCCGGAAGGCAGAGTCTGGCGTTCCAGAACCATGCCGCTGGACAGGCGATAATTTGGACTCTCTACTTCGATCGCGTGCACCAGTGGCGCGACGTTCTTTTCCTGGTAGGCGATCTCGACGCTCGAGACTTCGGGAGTCTCATCGTGCGGCCCCCGGTTCAGTGTCAAACGGTATTGGAGGAACCGCGCCGGAGGCGAGGCCACCTGGCCGCCGTTGGGGTTGAGGTCCACGCGCTTCCATTCCGACCAGTCTTTTTGAGGACGCGACAGGTTTCCGCTGCGGGTCTCGAGTTGGATGGAGCCTCCGTGCGACTCAGTTTTCACGTGCGCTTTGCCCCAGGTGTTGAAGCCGTTGGCGTCGAGAACGTCGCTCTCGAGAGTGCCGGTTTGCGCGTAATCCGGGCCAATCGCGTAGAGCTTGCCCAGGTTACCGGTGACCGCGTACATGATGCCGTCGGGGCCGGACGCGAAGCCGGTGACCTGCGTTGGCGCGGCGGTGAGTAACTCGGTGGAGAGGATGCTCGAGTCGACACGGTAAATCACGCCTTTATTCCCGGTCGCCAGCAAAGGGTGGCCGTGGCTGTCGAAACTGATGGCGTAGACAATTTCAGTGGCCGAAGCCCACAGCCTCTGGGCATAGCCGTTGGCTTCGATTCGATAGAATTCCGAGCCACCGCCGGAGGCTGCGGCTAGAGGCGGAGGCAGCGCCGCCGGAGGCTGCTGCGCCGAGGGAACCACTGTGATGCCAGAGTGCTGCGGCAACGTAGCGGGAGTTGGAGTGGGCTGCTGCGATGGCGTGTTTTGGACCGGCGACGGAGCCTGAGAAACCCGCTGGCCTACCGACGCCGCATAGTAAACGCCATCGTGCTCGGCGACGGCGGTGACCTCGCGCTTAGCGGTCTGAAACAGAACGAAGCCTTCACCTTTGGGCGTGATGCGCAGCACGAGGCCGCTCGGCTCTGTGCCGACAATCAGGTTTCCGGCCGCATCGATGATCATCGAGCGCGCGTGCGACTCGTCGGTGCGATAAAACACTGCGCCTTTGCCGTCGGGAGTCACCTTGTAGATGATGCCCGAATCGCCCGTGGCCACGAACAGATTGCCGGCTTTATCGAAGGCCATGGCCCAGACATATTTTTGCTGGGTGTCGAAGAACATTTCGCTTTTGCCGGAGGCGTCGATGCGGTAGATTTTGGCGTCGGGCAAAACAGCGGCGTAGAGGCGGTCTTTCGAATCCAAGGCGAGGACATGCACTTCGAGGCCAGTCAATTCGGCGAAGGTTTTCGACTTGCCGCTGGGGGAAACGGAAAACACCCTCGTAGTGGCCCCGGTTGGAGCGCCGCCGGCACAGTAAACCGTGCCTTTGGAATCGCGCACGACAGACCATAGATAGGGCACGCCGCCGTCGAACAGCTCCCGAAAAGAAGGCGCCAGCGTCAAGCGGCCGTCGCTTGAAAGCGAGATGTGCTCGGCGGTTCCACGCGAGAAATCGGCCTGTTCGCTGTGCTGCCAGACGCGGGTTTCGACCGCGAAGCAGGCGAAGGCGACCAAACCGAGAGCGACCAGTGGCACAGGCTTCAGCCTGTGTGGACCGCAGCCTGAAAGCTGTGCCACAAGGCCGCGAAGTTTAATCATGAAATTGGGGTGTACTTTCTTGGCCCGTATAGGCTTCAAAACGATGAAGCCGGGTTGACGGGGGTTGAAGACGCGCATTACTTAGTTGACGTGTATCCTGAGCGAAAAGCTGCCGGTAATCACCGAATCAAAGGGAATTGATGTTTGCTCGACGGTGCTCTCGAGAGTGCTCACGAACTGGTGACTTGCCGAGCGGCCAGACTGCATGACATTGAGCACCGACGCCGGCATGCTGGGCATCACCTTTTCATCCGAGTAAACCGTCGGCTGCGACTCAATCAGAGAGACGTACAAGCGGTTATTGGCGCGTTCCTGGTTCAGCGCCGAAACGGTCTGCTGGATATCGACGAAATTGTTGAGCGACGCCGCCATGCTTTGGAAGCGATTCAAGGTTTCGGCATCGCTGAACAGGATGCGGTGTTCGCCGCGCGCCAAACCGGCGGGAATCTGCACTTTCACTTCACGCTCGATGCGCTCTCCGCGGAACTGGCGCAGGAAAACGCGCACGCTCACTTCGCTGCCGGCGTTAACCTTGTTGTCGGCAATCCAGGCGGACTCGACTTGGGCCTGGCGCCGCTCCGGGATCAGATCCACGGTTGCGTCAACCGCCTCGACGTTGGGCATTTTGATCGGATTGATCAGCAGCCGGTTGAACTTTTCCGCCCACCACCCGGCGAGCAGCATAGGGGTGGGGACCTGGGCTTCGGCGGGCGCCTGCATGGTGCTCAATTCGATCGGCTCCTGCCCTTCGAGCTTCAATTTGCAGCTCAGGCGGTAGGTGTCGTCTTCGTAGAAATCGTTCAGGCTGGAAATCGAGCTGAACATCGCCACCATCATCAGGTAGGGGGTCCATTTCTGGTCCTCAAAAACCTGGAAATGAAGGTCACGCGACTTGCGCAACGATTCGTCGCTATTGAGCGAGCGAACGTGCAGCGTGACGGGAATCATTTTTGCCGTCAACCCCAACTCGCCCTCGATGCCGCTGTGACGGTCCTGCCGCAGCGCCCCTACCACATCGGAGGGATTCCCCATTTTCGTGGGCTGGTAAGCCGAAGCGAGTGTCATCAGAATGTCTTCTTTCACCAGCGGCATGTCGACTGGGCCCAGGTTGAACATCGGATGCCCAAAGGCGAGCACATGCTTGCCGTCGTTATAAGTGACGGTGCCGCCCGCTGTGAGGCTCATATCTCCAGAGAGAAGTACGGCAGCCACGCCTTCACCCGGCTGCAGAGCACGCTCCCACCCAGCCACCGGTTTCGGAGACGCCACAGTACTGGCTGCGCCGCCTTGAACCGCCACCATTCCGAGTTCCTCGAACATTGGCGCAAACTGCCGGACCGCGTCATCGCTGAAGCCGGACATGCTTACCGGCGTCGCAATCGGGACCATGAAGGGAGCATTTTGCCGGAAGCCGCTGCCTGTTCCACCCGCGGCCACGAGGCGTTCGAGCAGTTCGTTCGGCATCTCGAGCGCGGCTTGTTTTTGAGGTCCAATTTTGTCGGGCGTCCTGCTATCCGTAGGCCGCGAATGGTCGAACTCGTTCACTTCCGTCATGAGCCGTATCGGCGTGATACCGCAAATGGCGTCGGGGGAGAAAATGCTCAGGCGGAGCGAGATCGCGCCCACCAGCTTCCCATCGATGTAGACCGGGCTGCCGCTCATGCCGCCCGCAACATTAGTCCGTTCGGCCTTGCCCTTCATCTTTCCGATGATAATGTTCTGCTTGGGACCCCACGCGTTCTGCCATACGCCTATGATTTCCACAGGCACCGCTTCCGGCTTTGCGCCTTGGAACACGGTCCACGCCGTCGCCATCATGCCCGGCTTCAACTGGTCTTCCGGGAAGAACTCCACCGGGCCTGCCTTGGGTGGCGTCGCGTCCGCCACGTGGGTGCCACCTGCGGCCGCCAGCGCGAGAGCGCCGGCCAAAAACAACAATGACGCGCGTGTGAGCATGCGTTTACTACTCCTTGAATTTCGTGCGGGCTTATCGGACGACCGACGAACTACGAGGTCCTACTTACCGGGTTGATGTTATAGACGTTATTATCGCCCACTCAGTCACAGCCGGTGGGTTTCCGACTTGAAAAAGGGCGAAAAAATGTGTCTGTAATCGGGGTGAAGCAGCCGGCAACCCGGGATTGTCGGCCCTACTCGACTGTAGCAGTGTCGATGCGACAAGGTCTGGCTGGCGGCCTCGGGTCCGCGCATTGGGAGGTATTTGCTCGCCCCCAAGCACGAGGGCATAGGGAGGCTCCTAGAGCGGCAGGCGTTCACTGTCATTGGTTAATCTATCTTGCTCGCCGAGGGCATCCGTGGCAGAATGGAACCGAGAATTCACCTTGAATAGTTAACTTCGCCTCAAGGAACTCCGGTGGACGTCTCTCTCGTCATAAAGCAGCGCTTGAGCGAGCTTGGCCTGGATCAGAAAGATCTGGCCGAGGCGATTCAGGTTACCGACTCCTACGTTTCGCAGCTCCTGACGCGTAAGAAGCCTCCTCCAGCCCCCGCGCGCACGGACATTTACGACCGGATAGGCGAGTTCCTGAAGTTTTCAGCCGGGGAGCTTTCGAAGTTAGCCGACGTCCAGCGCCAAGAGGAATTGAAGAAACGGGTGGCGGAACCGCCCGCCCCTCTCTTCAAGGAGCGGCGGGACCTGGTGCTCAACAAGTGCGAGTCCGAACGGCTGATGGAAGTCCGCAGGATTTTCGACAAAGAGCCTTTTGGCGAGCTCGAACGCCTGGTCACGCAAAAGCTGCTGGATGTGGCGCAAGGTGTCGCCAAGGAGGAATTACGAAACGAGGAGTGGCTGCGCTCGATGGCGCGACAGAGCGGCCGCAGCTATGAACAGATGCGAGTTGCAATGCTGGAGTTTCTCGACACGGATGTCTTCAACGTGTCAATCGAGAATTGCGTCTCGTTCCTGGATGCGATGATCGACTTCTGGGACATTGATCTGAAGAGCTTCGGCATGGAAGTGGTCCTGAACCCGCGGCTAGGGCCGGGTGGCGTGAAGCGATTTGAGTTTGTAGAGCAGGAGCAGCGGGAACCGTTTGCCATGGAGCCGGGCTTCGAACAGTTCCTCAACGACAAAACGCTGAGCGGCGGCGCCACTGCGGAGGAGGTTGAGTTCCTGAAGACCCTGAGGTTCAAGGGCAGGCGGCCGGCCGCCATTTACTATTACCGGGAGCTGCAAAACCTGAGAGACCCGCTGCATTTCTCCATCGCGCCGCCGCGCGGGGAATAATCCCTTCATCCAGGCAAGTAGCACAGCCTTCAGGCTGTGGTCCCAGGGCTACAGAACCACAGCCTAAAGGCTGTGCCACAGGTTACAGAGCCGCACTCCTCAGAACGAGAAGTGAAGCGAGAACTGGAGGAAGCGCGGGCTGCCGATGGTGTGCTGGATCATGCCCAGGCTGCCCACCGGGGGAATGGAGGGCGGCCCTTCGTAATACGGGAAGAAGACGACGTCATTGTTGGGAGCGTCGAAATCGGCGTGGTTGAAAAGGTTGAACACGTCGATGTTGAAGCGCAAGTGATACTTCTCGGCGAAGATAAACTCCTTCCCGAAACTTATGTCGAAGCGGGTTTGAAAAGGCGCGCGGAACAGGTTGCGCCCGGACGTTCCGTACACGGATTCGTATTCATCGCAGCCGGAGGAATCGCACGGCGGCACACCGTCTTGCCCGGGCGCCAGGAATATGGGTGTAAAGTCGGCGGCATTCAGCACCGGCCTACCCGCGTTCACGCCCGTCGTCCCTTGGAGTTGAGCCTGCGCTGCCGTTACCCCGGGAGCCAGCGAGACGATGGGGTTAGTGATGTAATCGCTCGATCCATAATATAGGCTGGCAACCGATCCCGAATAGTCATAGATGCTGTATGGCTGGCCGCTCTGTGCAACCACCTGTCCGCCCAGTAGCCATCCGTTCATCAGATAACCGAGAGATTGGCTTGAAGTCGCCTTGGGCAGCGTGTAAGTGAAGTTAACCAGAAACACGTGCGTCTGATCGAAATCCGCGGACGCATAATTCGACTTGGGATCCAGTGGATTGTTTCCGGTGAAGAACAGGCCTAAGCCGCTCTGCTCGTCGAGCGCGTGAGACCAGGTGTAAGAAGCGGTCAATTGGAGTCCAAAGGACAGGCGCTTGCGTGCCTGAATCTGCAGCGCGTTGTAGCTTGAGATGCCTTCCGCCTCATACAGCACGGAATTCATGTCGTAGCCGATATAAGGTACACGGCCCGGAGCGTTTCCGGCGTATTCAGGAGCCGGGTCGTAGGGTTCGGCGTTGAGGTAAAGAGGAGTTACTCCACCGTATGAATAAATCTGCCCGTTGACCGGATTCTGCGGCGTCGCGATATTGGGTTGATTGAACGGGATCGGCAGCACCTCGTGAACGCCATGATTACCTACATAGCCTAGGGTAAAGAGCCAGTTGTTCCCAAACTGATACTGGAGGTCAAACGACCAGTTGATGGTGTAGGGCAGTTTGTTGTTGGCATCGTAGCCGCCGATCAAGAACGGTCCAAAGAGGTTGCCTGTGGGGTAGTAACCGTTCAGGGTGTCGTAAAGATTCGGCAGCAGGGCCTGAAACGCCGCGGCGCTTTGGGGCGGGGCTGGGGGTGCGGTAGTGCCGAACGGCGCCGACAGGCTGGCTCCCTTGCTGGCGAAGATGGCGGTGACGAATGGCTGCTCGAGCGTGACGCCCAGCGGCCCATTGAATCCGAAGCCCGCGCTGGGCGAGAACTCGCTGAACAACTCGCCGCGGTCGTAATACATTCCCACACCGGAGCGAACCGTCAGTTTGGACGTGGGCGCCCAGGCTATGCCCAGCCGCGGCGCAAAGCCCCATTGGCGCTGCTTTAACAACGTGTCGCCGGCGCCGGCCGTGCCGAAAGTCGAATTGTTTGAGGCGACCTCGAGCCCGGAATTTGTGATGGTGTCGGTCGCGGCGTCATATGCGTAGAGGCTCGGATTGAAGGTCGCCAGCCTGCCGTATTTTTCCGAAAGCGGGCCGTCAAAGTCCCAGCGCAATCCTGCTGTAACTGTCAAGTTACTGCGGAGCTTGTAATTGTCGTTGATATATATGCCGGCAGTATCCGAACGGTAGTAGCGGCTAGCGTTTGAGTCGGGGAATGCGACTGAGTCACTGCCGGTGCGAACGTCCCCTTCCACGAAATTCAGGAAACTCTTAAACCCGAGGGTGTCCGAGTTGGTGTTGTTGTTAATAACATTAAGCTGCGAGTGGTCCCAACTGCCTCCGAACGCCAAGGTGTGGCCGCCCTTTACCCAGTTCATAGAAGTCCCCGCTTCCCACTGGTTCTGGTACATACCTGCGTTCCCGAAGCTCACGCTCGGTCCAAACTCCAAGCCTTCGCTGCCAAGCACGTCGTTGATCCCAAATTGTGGGAATGCAGTGGCGCCCAGCAGGCTCATTCCAACCTCGCTTGGCGTGACTTGCTGGCCGGTATTCGAGTAGGCTTTGAGGCGCGTGAATCCTGCGTGCTGTTGCCAGGTCAGGTTAGGCGACAGAACGGTGGTGTTGTTCAAGGAAACCACCTGGCTTCCAGCGGACAGCGTCTGTGGGAAACCGAGCAGAGAGCCCACCGCGCCGAACGGGTTAGTGGTTGGATCGGTCTGATAGTAATACTTGCCGGTGAGGCGATCCATGTCGCTGAAGTTATAGTCGATGTTGCCGATGCCTTGATCCACGCTGGAGTGCGCGTTCGGCCCCTCTACAACGGCGTCATAACCCAGCGCCAGCGCCGTGGTCGAATTGGTGATCTGGGCGCTGGGGAACAGATACTGCCCGTTAGGCAGTTTCTGTTGCAGCATGGCGGCGGCAACCGGGCTGATCTCGCTGGCGTTAATGGTCTTGCCGTAGCTGGTTTGAATGGCGTTGATAATGCCCTGCGCGCTGCGGTCATCCGTCAGTCCAATCGGCACGCTCACGTCCTTGGTGGCATCCGCGGCATCCGCGAGGCGCACACCCTGGTAAGCCACGAAATAAAACAGCTTGTTTTTCTTAATCGGACCACCGAGGTTGACGCCGAACTGATTGCGGTTCAGGAATGGATCCTTGTTGGTGATCGCCGGCGAGGCGTTGTAGAAAAACGGCGCGGCATTAAAGACGCTGTTTTGGAACTGTTCGTAGAGCATGCCGTGAAGCTCATTGGTGCCCGACTTGGTGACGACGCTGATATGCGCGCCGCTGTGTGCGCCCTGCGTGGCGTCGTACATCGCCGCGTTCACGGCTATTTCCTGGATGGTCTCGGGCGGAGGCGTGGGCAGAGCCTGGCCAATCGCTCCATAGACCGAGGTACTGGTCTGAATTGCGCCGCCGGCGCCGAAGTTCTCGCCGATGTTCAGCACGAAGCGGTTCTCACCCACCTGGCTGGTCGAATTCCCGTTAAACAGGTTATTGGTATCGATACCGTTCAAGGAGAAGCTGTTGCTGGTGTCGCGGTTCCCGTTGGCGAAGATCGCCTGGTTGCCGAGCCCGGCGTTGCTCCCAGCCCCACCCAGGAAATCGGCATGCACGCCCGGGCTCAGAATGGCTAGCTGCGTAAAGCTGCCTGTCCCGAGGGGCGTATTTTCGATGGTAAGCTGATCCACAACATAGCCGTTGAGGGGGTCCACTTGATTCATGAGCGGCACGGCGGTTACCTCAACCGTCGTGCTCACCGCTCCCACTCGCAAGTTGCCGTCAACAGTGGTGGTTCGATCGCCATTCACCAGGATCTCGGTGTGCGTTTCGGTTGCAAATCCGTCCTTCGTGATCGTCAGCTTATAGGTGCCGGCGGGAAGGTCCCGCAGCCCGTAGGTTCCGTCGGCCGCCGTATGCGCGATCACCTCCAGATTGGTGGCCAAGTTGGTGGCCTTGACACTTGCGTCTAACACTGCCGAGCCCGACGAATCCAGAACCGTGCCGGTAATTGCGCCTTCAATCCGCTGCGCGAAAGCTGCCGACTGAGCGGCGAGCCAAACGCACAGGATGGCGCAGGCACACCTATTGACACGGCGAGACAAATTGAGCATGAATTTCCTCCCTTAGAAGACTGGAAAACCCAGAACGACGAAGTTCAGCGAATGCGCGGGCGCCCCTGAATCAGCAGCCGGCTTAGGAAGAGTATAGCCTTGGAATCTTGGTTTTGAAGCCGCTGTCATGAAACTTTTATGAATTTTCCGAGCCGCGCACCAGAGGCGCTTCCGGGGCCTGGCAAGAACACGCCGTGTCAGGGGCTTCGCGCGCGAAGTTTTGGCGAATGTTGTAGGGCAGGTTGGCTATGTTTCCAGTCCGCGGCCGATTGGGAATTGGCCAGGCCCGGGGACCAAAGAATTGGCGGGTTGCCAACCCGCCGCAGGTTACCAACCCGCCCCACATCACTGCTCGAGTCTTTCCGGGCGTCGGGCTAGCACGGTCCAGCCGGGCAATTCTGCAATGCTCACCTGGGTGTCGAATTCGGGCAGCATTTTCAGCGTCAAGGGCGGCAGAATATCTTTGTAGGCGACGTACTTCATGCCACTTGGCAGAGTCCGGCGAAAATCCTTCGGATCGACCTGGATTCCAGCCGCAACCCGATCAAACAGGCCAGTTTCATAACTGTACAGATGCCCTTCCGCCAGATAAACGGACAACGGGTGCCAGGGAAAGTAGATCATTCCAGGGTGGTTTCTTGCGTAATTGAACGCCGTCGAGTTCAGGCTCTGCATCCGGTTCTGTGGCGCAGCCACAGCTTTGGCGGTGGTGATCAGTCCAGGGATTGACATGATCGCGATCGAACAATACACGCCGGCCCACAGCCAGGGAGGCTTCTGCGCGACGGTTAACATCTCAGCCACAAGCACAAGCAGTGCGAGGTAGATAAAATACGTCGAATACAGGAATGTGTTTACGTCGCTGGCAACCTTCACATGAGCAAGAACCGAGGTGGGCCACAGCACAAGTCCAGCGACCAGGCACAATCCCCAAGGCCGGGTGAGCCAGTCCCTCCAGGCACTTCGCCTCGTGAATAAGACAGAGAACCGCCAATGCCGGTGCCGTGCATTCGAGCAGAGCACGGTTAGAATTTGGCAGCGCCGTGCTCCAAACGCTAACCCAGGGGTGGTGGCGGGGAATATCGAAGAGCCAGAGCTTCAGATTGGCGAATCCAAAGATTCGACAGGCGGTGGGTATCAAGACAGCCTGGACGAGCAGTGCGGTTGCCATGTAGGCCCCGAGCGATCGCCAGCGTTTCAACAAGAGCAATGGCATAGCCGGAGCCAGGACAATCAGAAACGAAGTCTGCTTAGCCCAAGGCGCCAGCGAGGCAAATAGCGCCGAAAGTACAAGCCACTTCCCGGCATTCGTCGAGAAGTATTTGGAAGCACAGGCCACTGCGACTCCGCAGAAGAACAAGGCGGGGGCATCGCAATGGACCCAGTGCGCAGTGGCCAGGACCGTATTGAAGTCGCAGAGAAAAACAAACGCTACCGCCATGGTCAGAGACACTCTAGCCTCGGCCCCGCTTTGGGATAGCAGCAGAAGGGCGGGGACGAGAACGAGCAGCTCGACGATTAAACCCGCTGTCATTAGAGCTGGTCTGATGTTTCTAAAAAGCAGGGACGGCGCATACAGCACTGTGCTTAAAGGCGGGTAGATTGTGCTCAACATGGGGCCGCTGGTTGGGTTGTTCGGATAAACCGTCAGCCCATCGCGTAGCATGAACAGCGGCGCGAGGCGATGATCGCCGAGGAAGCTTTGTTGCGCAGTCAGGACGTGAAGGCCGATGATCGCGAGCGCCAGCAATACATAACCGGTCGTCGCGACTCTCCAACCTGCGGCGAATCTCGTAACCCTTTCTGGTTTGGCAAGCGAAGAACTGTGAATCGTCCTGGATCCAAAAAGCACGGTCACTCCTTCGACCCCCAGACGACACAAACTCGGAAGATTCGAGAGACCGGTGAGAGGAGTATATATGTGGTGCGACACGGGTGTAAAGGCTTTTCTTGGACATTAGGCACTCGTGCCTGCCGAGACTCGTCTCGGACCTCCCGGCTTCGTGTGCGATAGGGTAAAGAGCGGAAGATCTATGAATCGGCGTGAACTGTTTCGAACCACATTGTTGACTGCGGTGGGTGCGGCCGGCGTCGCAAGGGGCACGGGAGCGCTCGAGTTCCCGGAAAACTTCGATGCCTCAAAGGAACTTGCCAGAGCCGACTGGAAGCCGGAGTTCCTGGATGCGCACCAGAACGACACCCTGGTCGCGCTCTCAGAGCTGATCATTCCCGAGACGGAAACGGCGGGCGCGAAAACCGCCCTCTGCAACCGCTTCATTGACCGCTTACTGAAAGTGGAAAGCCGCGAAACCCAGCAGTCGTTCCTGAATAGTCTCGCGTTCTTCGATGGAGAGTCGATTCGGCGGCATGGAAAAGCTTTCGTATATTTGACGCCGGAGGCGCAAACCGAGCTGCTTGAATTAGTGGCCTATCCGCACACACTCGAGTCCTGGGGCGACGTGGAAGATGCCTCTTCAGGACACGGCCATTTCTCCACGATCAAGGACTGGGTTAGCCGGTCGTTCTACAGTTCTGAGGCCGGCCAGAAGGCGCTTGGATGGGATGGGGCGTTTCCGCATGGTGAGCCATCCGCCTGCGGCGCCGCACCAGCCAAACACGAGCACTGAGGGCAGCGCATGCAGCAATCTCGCTTGAATTGAAACCCCAAACAATGTTGACACAATCACCCACCAAAACCTACGACGCAATCGTGGTCGGCTCCGGAGCAACCGGCGGCTGGGCGGCGAAGCGTCTTTCCGAGGCTGGCCTGACGGTGGCCCTTCTCGAAGCGGGACGCAACGTTTCTCCGAAAGAATTCACCGAGCACATGCCCTCCTACAAGCTGAAATATCGGGACATGTCGCCGGAGATCGCTCGCACGCGTCCGATCCAGAAGCAATGTTACGCCTGCATGGAGTACAACTACGACTGGTTCGTGGACGATCTGCAAAATCCATATAGCACGCCGGCCGCCAAGCCATTCACGTGGCAGCGGCTTCGGATTGTGGGCGGACGCTCGCTGGTTTGGGGACGTCAGAGCTACCGGCTCAGCGATCTGGATCTTCAGGCCGCATCGCACGATGGCTACGGCCAGAACTGGCCGTTCAAGTATGCGGACCTCGCGCCTTATTACGACATCGTCGAGCAGTACGTGGGAATCAGCGGCGCAGCCGAAGGCAATGGCGCGCTGCCTGACGGCAAATTTCTTCCACCCATGAAGTTGACTTGTGGCGAGGAGCACATGCGTGAGGCGGTCGGCAAGCGCTTCGGCCGCACCGTGACCATCGGGCGAGTCGCGATTCTGACGCAAAACCACAACGGCCGTCTGGCCTGCCACTATTGCGGGCCATGCGAGCGCGGCTGCAGCACGTTTTCGTATTTCAGCAGCCCCTTTACCACGGTGAAAGACGCATTGAAGACGGGCAAGTGCGACTTGATCACAAACGCGGTGGTGGCGCACGTTGACCTATCGAAAGACGAGAACCGGGCGAGCGGCGTCACCTATGTCGACCGTCTCACGCGGGAAACGCAGCAGGTGCGCGGCAAGAGCGTGATTCTGTGCGCGCAGGCAATGGAATCGACGCGCATTCTGCTGAACACAACCACACGCGAAGGCAGCAGCGGGCTGGGCAATTCCAGCGGCTTGCTCGGCAAGGGTCTGATGGATCACTGCACGGGCGCGGGCGCGGCCGGTACTTTGACTGGATTCGGAGAGCGGCCTTCTGCGAACGGACCGAACCGCGCCAACGGAGTCTATTTGATTCGCTTCCGCAATCTGGCCGGAGGACCACGACACGCCCGTTTCATTCGGGGTTACGGCTATCAAGGAGGCGCGGGGCCGGAATTCGACTTCGGAGCTCCGGGCTTTGGCGCCGGCTACAAACAGGCAGTGTTGGAAGGCAGCTACGGCATATCGCTGGGAGCCTTTGGAGAATCGCTTGCGCGCAATGAGAACTACATTGAGATCGACCCGAACCTGAAGGACGCGTGGGGCATTCCCGCGCTGCGCATCGTGATGACTCACGGCGATAACGAGAAAGCCATGATGGAGGACGCTGCCTCGGCTGCGGCGGAAATGCTCGAGGCCAGCGGAGCGAAGAACATTCGGTTGACCTCAAAGGTGGCGATGCCGGGCATGGCCATTCACGAACTCGGCACAACCCGCATGGGCGCCGATCCGAAGCAATCGGTTCTCAACGCCTGGAACCAACTGCACGATGTTGGGAACGTCTTCGTTATGGATGGCGCGAGCTTTGTCAGTTCAGGCTGTCAGAACCCGACGCTGACCATGATGGCGATCACTGTCCGGGCCTGCGACCATTTGCTCGAACGCTTCCGGCGCAACGAAGTGTAACCTGCGTCACAGCGGGCCAATAAGCCGTGTTCCGCACCGCGGCCAAACTACAAATCGAATGTTTAGCTGGTTCCGGCTGCGGCGGTACAAAACCAATAGGACTAAACACGCCCCTCATGTGACCGTCTTTCGGCTTGTTCGGGCTGGCTCACCGCGCGCCAGACGCAACGTTTTCGCCTATCTTCACTAACTTGTAGACTTCCTGGCGGCGAGCACCTTAGCACTAGAAGCAGCGCCATAACAGGTACTGCTACTTACAAACCAAGCCCAATTTTCATCGGTAACTCCCACTCACAGGCCGCATTAGTTCCTGCACTTTAGAACCATTGGTCCAGCGGTCCTATTGATCCCGGCAGCGTTGCTACGCAACAGTGAAGCTTAGAGAGCAAAACCAGATTGAAGACGCGGCGTTTCATCCTTGTTGCGGTTTGGGGGCTGATGTTGTTACTCAGCTCACCCGCCTTTGCGGACACAATAACGTTCTACCTGAATACAGATGAAACTCCTGGAAAGCCCCCCGCGAACACAATAGAAGTGCAAGTCACCCTGACAAGCTCGGGCCCGAACAACAACGTCACCATCACTTTCACCAACCTCGATCCTTCCAATAGCTCCTACGACTTTCACAATGTCTTTTTTAACGTGAACGGGAGCTCCGAGATCGGTAGCTGCACACAGAGCAGCTTTTGCAGCTCCATCACAGGCACAGGTAGCGGAAACGGGCCATATTACTACGTGTCAAACCAGAGTGGCGGTTACGGCGCGATGACCTACAACGTCGACGATACCGGGACGGCGGCCACCTCAGTCACCATTGACCTGACCGCCACCGACGGCAACTCATGGGCAAGCGCGCGCAACGTGCTCACCCCTGACGGTTCGGGCTACGAAGCCTCTGTCGAACTTCTAACTCAAAGCGGTTATCAGGCCGCCGGCTCGTATGCTGCTCCAGAGCCTCCGGGCATGTTTCTTCTGGCCGCGGGTCTGTTGGCTGTGGGACTGGTAGTGGCCTTTAGAGACAAGTTGCCGAGGACGGCCCGGGTTGATCTGCGTAGGGATTGTGTTTGTAACCGCTGTAGGCAGCGCATGCGGACGTAGCGGGCTGGCTTAATCACTTCTTGCCCGCCCCTCCCCATCTGGCACACTCTAGCCATCCCGTCCGAAGCATGCCGCACAATGAGAAGGCATGGCGCACCTAAGCGAACCTCGCATCCGCGTGTTCATCACCGGCGGAACATTCGACAAGGAATATGACGAGCTCACCGGCCGTCTCTACTTCCGGGAGTCGCATTTGCCAGAGATGCTCACTCTCGGCCGCTCGACTGTCGACCTGGTGGTGACGACGCTCTTCATGATTGACAGCCTGGAGATGACCGCTGCCCAGCGCGGACAGATCGTCAACCAGTGCCGCGAGGTTGAGGAAACCCGCATCGTCATCACCCACGGCACCGACACCATGGCTGAGACCGCCCGCCAACTCGAGGCCGAAGTGCCCGGCAAGACGATCATTCTCACGGGCGCAATGGTGCCTTACAAGTTCGGAAGCTCGGACGGAATGTTCAATCTCGGCAGTGCGCTTGCCTTCGCCCAGACTCTTCCCGCCGGCGTGTATGTGGCAATGAACGGCCGCTATTTTCCGGCGCATTTGGTCGAAAAGAACCGCGCCACCGGATTGTTCGACGCGCGCGCCTGATGGCTGTCCAGTTCCCGGCCAGGCCCGTGTGGCTGACGGCTGAAAGCTGATCGCTGACAGCTTCTAACCTGCTCTACGTCAAATGCAGCGTCACCATGCTCTCATCGGCTTCCAGCGTTCCATATCGCCGGCGGTAGAGCCGCATGAGCCCATAGAAAACTCCGCCCGCCGTGCAGACCCCGACGAGAACAAGAAGAAGCAGCAGCAGGCTGATCAGGAAACTGAAAACCTGTTTGGCCGGATTCACTTCTGGCGCATCGTTCCAGGTGATCCGCGCCTCATACTCTACCCAGCTCAGCACCTGTTCGGCAACCTTCTCGCTGGGTGACCCTGTAACCGCCGCTACCAGCACGCCGGATCGCTTCACCGTCATATTCGGAACCAGCTTGAACTGAATTGCGTGGAGCCGCGCTTGCTCCGGAGTTGGATAGTAAAACAGCATCAGCCTCACCACAGCGCCATCCACCTGGTGCGCGGTCAAGTGGCCTTCCACGCCGTCGGAAAATCCGGCATCCACGGCTCCCAACTCGGGCAGAAACGTCTTCAGCGACACAGGCCCCAAAATGTATCGCGCGGAATTGGGGATCAGGTTCCGCCGCGGCACGAACGTCAGCAGCGCCGGCAGCGAACTTTCATGCTGCTCAGGCAGCGCCGCAAACAGCGCTGCGACCGCGGCCTTGTCCGGCAGGCGCCCGGTGAACTCCACAACGTAGTTCACATCGAAAGTGATGGCTTTCTCTGCGGTCTGGGAACAGAATGGCGCCAACTGGCAATTCCGCGCTTCGGCCGGCCGCAAAAACTCCCATGCCGCCAGCGCCCCGGTAGTGTCCTTCATCCGATACGCGGTTACCGTCGTCTTGCCATACTGCGCCGTCGCCCCTTTCGCGAGTCCGAATTCCGACCATAGCGCCGCGTTCGCCGGATTCACGCTTTCCAACGCCGTGCGCGGAGTATGGTTCCATTGCGCCGGCAGGATTCCGGGCTCGGCGGTGGCGCCGAATGCTCCGCCGGCAAATGCCAGCGCCAATGCAAGCGCCAGGCGGAGGCGTAACCTGTGGGGCGGACCCCCGGGTCCGCGGCCGACGCCCCCGTCGGCCTGTTCCCACGTTGCTGAATCCGATCTCGTTGGCGAACAGCGGGTCCGGGGGACCCGCGCGGACCAGGGGGTCCGCCCCACAATTAATCTCATCAAACTCCGTGACATTTCTTGTACTTCTTACCACTCCCGCATGGGCACGGATCGTTGCGTCCCACTTTCGCCGCGTTCGTCACCGTCTGAGGTTTCGATGCCGCCTCGCCTCCGCCAAATTGCAGCGCGCTAAGCTCGCGGTCTTTCTTTCGCTGAATATTCCGCGTAATATCGAGCACTGTGTTTTGCGCCGCTTCGCGGTGCGCCACTGAAATGCCTGCCAGCGCGGGCTCTGGCTCCGGCAGCGCCAGCGGGTTCTCTTCTTCTTCCTCTTCAGGCTCTGGATACGGCAGCGGAACGTTGCCCATTTCGATTCTTAGGAAAAAAAGGTAACGGATGGTTTCATCTTCAACCCGATCCATCATGTCCTGGAACATCTTGAAGGATTCTTTCTTGTATTCGATGAGCGGGTCCTTCTGCCCGTAGCTCCGCAGCCCAATCCCTTCTTTCAAATGGTCCATCGACAACAGGTGGTCTTTCCACTGGTTGTCGATCACGTTCAACATGATGATCCGCTCGGCCTCGCGCATGTTATCCGCGCCAACCACCTGCTCTTTTTCTTCGTAGCGCCCGGCCAGCAACCCGTTGAGATAGCTTTCCAACTCTTCCCGGGTCTTGTTCCCAAGATCCTCCGTACCCACCCTTACGCCGAACTGGTTCAACACCGAGTTCTGCAGCTCCGGCAGGTCATAGTCGTACGTCTTGGCGCCCTCCGGCGCGCACGCGTCAATGAATTGCGCCACAATGCCGGTGACGATCTCGAGAATCTTCTCCTTCTGGCTTTGGCCTTCGATCAACTGGCGCCGCATGCCGTAAACGGCTTGCCGCTGCTTGTTCATCACATCGTCGTACTCGAGCACGTGTTTGCGCGATGCGAAGTTCTGCGCTTCCACCGCCTTTTGCGCAGCGGCGATCCGCTTGGTGATCAAGCCCGATTCGATCGGCATATCCTCTTCCATGCCGAGCCGCAGCATCAGGCCCTGCATCCGCTCACCGCCGAAAATGCGCAGCAAGTCGTCTTGTAGCGACAGATAGAACCGTGAGCTGCCTGGATCGCCCTGCCGGCCAGCGCGTCCGCGTAGCTGGTTGTCGATGCGCCGCGATTCGTGCCGCTCCGTACCCAGAATGTGCAGCCCGCCAACCGCCACCACTTCGGCGCGCTCGGCTTCCACCTGCCGGCTGATCGCTTCCAGCTCGGCGTCGAGTTCCAGCTTCGGCAGCAGCTCCGGCGATTTGCCCGCCTTCCTTAGCCGCTCCTTCAGCAAAAACTCCGGATTTCCGCCCAGCAAAATGTCGGTGCCGCGGCCGGCCATATTGGTCGAGACCGTCACCGCGCCCTTGCGCCCGGCTTGCGCCACAATCGAGGCTTCCCGTTCGTGGTTCTTGGCGTTCAGCACCTCATGCTTCACGCCCATTTTTTTCAAAATGCCTGATAGCCGCTCCGATTTCTCGACCGAAATCGTGCCCACCAGCACGGGCTGCCCCTTCTCATTCAGCGCCTTGATTTCCTTTGCCGCATTCCGGAACTTCTCCACTTCCGTCCGGTACACAACGTCCGGATTCTCTCTCCGGATCATCGGCTTGTTGGTTGGAATAATGGTCACGTCGAGGTTATAGATCTTGCCGAACTCCGCCGCTTCCGTGTCGGCCGTTCCCGTCATGCCCGCCAGCTTCTTGTACATGCGGAAGTAGTTCTGGAACGTGATGGTGGCCAGCGTCTGGCTTTCACGCTCGATCTTCACGCCTTCTTTGGCTTCAATCGCCTGGTGTAGCCCATCGCTCCAGCGCCGCCCTGGCATCAGGCGTCCAGTGAATTCGTCGACAATCACCACCTGGCCTTCCTGCACCACGTAATCGCGGTCAGGCAAATACAGGATGTGCGCGCGCAGCGCCTGCTGAACGTGGTGGTTCAGCTCGATGTTCGACGCGTCATACAGGTTGCCGCTCCCCAGCAGCTTCTCCACTTTCAGCACGCCCTGCTCGGTCAGCGCCGCCGATCGGTGCTTCTCATCCACGGTGAAGTCGCCAGTGGTGTATTTCTGGCCCGGCTCCTTGCCTTCAATCACCTCCCCGCGCTCGAGCGACGGGATGATCTTGTTCACCCGGTAGTACTTGTCCGTCGATTCCTCGCTCGGCCCGGAGATAATCAGCGGCGTGCGCGCTTCGTCGATCAAAATCGAATCCACCTCGTCTACAATCGCGAATTGGTGCCCGCGCTGCACGCAGTCCGAGAGCCGGAACTTCATGTTGTCGCGCAGGTAGTCAAAGCCGAATTCGTTGTTGGTTCCGTAGGTGATGTCGGAGTGGTAGCTGTCGCGCCGTTCGCGGTCGTCCAGGTCGTGCACGATCACGCCCACTGTCAGGCCCAGAAACTTATGCAGCCTGCCCATCCATTCGCTGTCGCGCCGTGCCAGGTAATCGTTCACCGTCACCACGTGCACGCCTTGCCCGCCGATCCCGTTCAGATAACACGGCAACGTCGCCACCAGCGTCTTGCCTTCGCCTGTCTTCATTTCCGCGATCTTGCCGCGGTGCAGCACGATGCCGCCAATCAGCTGCACATCGAAGTGCCGCATGTTCAGCACCCGCCGTCCGCCCTCGCGGCACACCGCGAAGGCCTCGATCAAAATATCGTCGAGCGAAGCCCCATTGGCTACCCGCTCTTTGAACTCGATGGTTTTCTGCGCCAGCTCGACGTCGGAAAGCTTCTGCATCGCCGGCTCCAGATCGCTAATGGCGGCGATCATCGGGCGCATGCGCTTGATCTCACGTTCGTGCTTGGTGCCAAATACTTTGGCTAGAACTGCGTCCAACATGATTTGAATTCTCCTGAGCTCGTCAGCTCACCTGAACCATTCCCAAACAGATTTCCGGTGTTCTTCAGAACACGCGTTGACTGGAGTCGCTTGCTGAGGTCATCGCGTATTCGTCGCCACGGAAACCCGCGCGCTTCGCCCCTTGACGGGACTTCTGCGCGCTAAGCCGCGACGGAAATGGTTACGGGAGGAGGACGTTCAAATAGAGCGAAAGGAGGTGGGCCGGCCGCCGACAGCCGCCGATCGGCGTGCACGGTCGAGACCCGTTCGAGCACCGGCGCCCAGGAGTCGGCTTCCGCTTCGGCCAGCGCCCATTGGTAGAGCGCCCGCAGCGAAGAACTTCGGGAGAACTTCAGGCAGCTTGCCGGAGCGCGAAACACGCGCAGGACTTTGCCGGTCTGTGTCTGCCCGGTTCGCGTCAGCGCGTTGCCATCGCCGGCAGCCCAGATCCCCCGCCCGCGGGTGAGTTGCCGCGCCAGCTCCGGTGTTGTCAGGCACGCCAGCGCCACCAGCAGAGACAGGGTGCTCCGCATGGCAAACGCCCGTGATTTGTTATTGCGATTCACTTGCCGGGATGCTCCAACAGGGCCTAATGATAAGACGCTGCCGGCACACTTTCAGGCTACCAAAAAACGAGGTTTCCCGCCTGCCGACTGCCGGACACGCTCGCGGTTCGGTGCAAGCCGCCGACAGCACTGAACCGCGCGCGTGAACAAGCGGATAGCCTTTTGTATGCAGCCTTCCGCAACTGCCACGAGCCGTGCTACATCGACCCTTTCTTGAAGATGATGATGTGCTGGCGGGGCAGGGTCTCAATAACCCGGTCGAACTTGTAGCCTTCCGCCTCAACCTCGGTCCGCACTTCCTTGACGCTCATTTTGTGCTCCGGGCGGATAGGAACGCTGGGGTCTTCCTTTCGATATTCAAGCAGCACCAGGCGCCCGTCGGGCTTCAGCGAGGCGCGTATATGCTGCAGCATTTGCTGCGGCTGCGAAAACTCGTGATATACGTCCACCAGCAGCACCAGGTCCAGCGCATTGACAGGCAGCTTCGGATCCGCCTCGGAGCCCAATACCGTTTCGATGTTGGAAACACCGGCTTTGGCCGCGTTGGCTCGCAGCAGGGTGAGCATCTTCGGCTGCAAGTCGTTGGCATACACCTTGCCGGTGGCGCCCACGCGCCGTGCCAGGCGGATGGAGAAGTAGCCCGTGCCCGCGCCCACGTCGCCAACCACCATGCCCTTCAGTGGGCTGATGGCATCCAGCGCTTTCTCCGGGGCTTCTTCGGACTCGCGCTCCGGCCGTTCCAGCCAGTCCGCTCCGTCGGCCCCCATCACCGGCGCGATCTGCCGGCCTGTGAGCGGGTGCACCGATTGCTGCGAAAACAGCGGGAGTGACCACAACAGGGCGGTCAGTATGAACGAAAGCAGGCGACGAGTATCCAAGCTTCGACTGTCGCCGAATTTTGGCGCCGTGTCAAAGTGCCCCGTTGCTCGCGTGATTAATTTCGTGGTGGCTCAGGCGGTTTCGCCTGCGTTCTTCCGACTTCGCGACGGCGAATCAAAGGCTCAAGCGACCATGCTTAAGATCATGCGCCATGGTCTGACGCCTGCTCCGCCTCAGGCGTAGCGGTTGGGGATGCGTCAGAATCTTGATCCTCGGTAGCCGACGCTGGCCGGTCTTTACGCGCGAGCCGCTGGGCCATTTTTTCCTGCTGCCGCTCTTTACGCTGCTGTTCTTTCTGGCGCTTTTTAAAGGTTTGCGATCCGCGACCTGGCATGCTTTGCTCCTTTAGAAATTGAAAAGACCGATCGCCCAGAACGTCGGAACTCCGTTGAACTTCGGACTTGGGGTGAACTTCGGACCTCCCCGAGCATCGGGTGAGACGGTACGAAGTGCGAGCCGCATGACTGCGGGGGGCGGCGCCTGGGACCACGTCGCCAACCTTAACTCGAGATCCCTGTTACCAGTATAGGAGGTCCGTGGCCGAACGAAGAAGCAAAAGAAGAATTACTGAAGTATCCACTTGACAATTGTCGGGATTTAGCGATTCGACCGGCGGGCGATTTGTTTGCCGACTGTGGGGCGGACCCCCCCGGTCCGCGGCCGACGCCCCCGTCGGCCTGTTCCCGCTCGGACTCACGTTACCATCGGAAGCGGTCATGACCTTTGAACCCAAGCTGACGATCGCCGCCATCACCGACGAATTTTCGCCTGACCTCGCGATCGCCCTTGGCGTCATGCGCGAGATCGGCATGTCAGCGGCAGAACTGCGAGTCATCGGCGGCAAGAACATCCTGGATTTGACGGAAGAAGAACTGCGCCGCGCGAAAGACCAGCTTGACCTGGCCGGAGTCCACGTAATTTCTATTGCCTCTCCGCTGCTGAAGTGCGTGTTGCCGGGCGGGCCGGCAGTGGACACCCGTTTCCAGCAGGATGTCTTTGCCTCGCGGAACACTTTTGATGACCAACCCCGCCTCGCGGAGCGCGCCTTCGAAGTGGCGGATTTTTTCGGCGCCCGCTTCATCCGGGTGTTCTCCTACTGGCGGACAGTGAATCCCTCGGCTTGTTTTGACGCGGTGGTCTCTGCCCTTTCGAAGCTTGCCACACAGGCCTCTGGCGAGGGAGTTGCGATCGGGTTGGAAAATGAACACGCCTGCAACGTCGGTACTGCCGAGGAGTCGGCGCGCATACTTCAGGCCGTGGATCATCCGCATTTGGCGCTCGTTTGGGATCCGGCAAACGCGCTTGTGGCCGGTGAAGAGCCATTCCCGTACGGATATTCCTTGCTTCCCAAAACAAGAATCGGCCATGTTCACGCCAAGGATTGCGAAATGGTCGGTCATCAGCCGGTATGGGGCCCACTGGGCACGCGCCGCGTCGATTGGAAAGGACAACTTGCAGCGCTCAAGAGCGATGGATATCGTGGAGCGGTCAGCCTGGAGACTCACTGGCCCGGCCCCAACGGCGACAAGCTCGAGGCAAGCCGCATCTGCGGATGGAATTTGCGCGGCTTGGCGGCTTTATAGTCCAGTCCCGCTGCGTTTGCGGCATTACGATATTTGGCCGCAGATAAACGCCGATGAACGCGGATAAGTTATTTGTTTTTCATCGGCGTTGATCGGCGTTCATTCGCGCCCTGCCTGGCGTTTCGTCGGTCGAAGACGGTGCCTATACAATAAGCCGCGGAGGCCCAGCTTCGGCGTAGGGCACCGAAAATTCAACCCGAAGATAATCCATGTAGCGGCGACCCCGCGGCCGGGAATTCTCAAGCCGTGCCGCCATGCGCGCGAGAAAGACGAGAACACCGAGTATCTCGGCAGGACGCGATTCGGAAACACCCTGCTTTTCCGATCTGGCCCGCTGCCATTCGGCGATGGAACGCTCGAGGCGCGACTGTACTTCGGCGGCAACCCGGTCCTCGGCGCGCGTTTCATAGACCAGGCCGGAATGCAGCGTCCGGTAGGTGCGAATCAGCGCGTCAAGGGCCGCAGCGAGATCCCGATCCACGGCGCCGCGAGTTTCGAGACCGGCCTTGGCAAGCGACATGCCGAGATAAACGACGAGCTCCTCGTGCTGGCGCAGAAAAGCCTCGGTGACGTCGATGTCGCTATGCATCCCTTCCTCGGCTGCGGCCGGCTTCAAATCGCGCGGCACTTCGCGAATGCGCGCCTGCCGCAAGAACTCGCAACCGAGCGGGCACGAGATGCTCACCTCGCGCTGCTCGCCGCAGCAGGTGGAGCAGATCATTTCGGTGGACCCGGCCACCCCGAGACCAGGGCACGCTCGCCGCGCGCGCCGAACGCCGCAGATCTTGCAAAGTTGATGAGCAGACATGAGACTAAACGCAGACTAAACCCTGGCTGCATTTCGTGGCACAGGCTTCAGCCTGTGAGGGCCGTCTTCAGCATCCAAGCCGGCCGTACTATGGCTTGCGTTTTCGCGGTGCGCGTTTGTTGCCCCCGCCGCCACCACCACCGCCCACGTTCTTGCGCGGACGCGAGACCGTCTTCTTGGGCTTGGGCGGAGGAGGATTCGGCTCGAAGATGGTCGGCTGTCCCTCGACAATGGGCTGAGGCTCGTCTTCCTCTTCCTCGATCGCGGCCTCGATCGGCGGAGGCGGCAGTGCCGGCGGATAGAACTCGGCGCCCAGATAGACGATCAGGCCGGCTTCCTCGTTGGGCTCGGTCCGAACCACGGTCTTATCCTGCGCATAGTTCAGGAACTCGCCGAAGCGCTGGAAGCCATACTTCTGGAGGCTGAAGTCAGGCAGTTCCGCGTTCACCCAATGCTCGAGCTCGCTTGCGGTAACGCCGTTTTCGAGTTCCATGCGATGTGTTTCGAGCACGTCGCGCAGGCCGGGCAACGCTTCCTCAGGCTTAGGAGCAACGCGATCGGGCCCCTGGCCGCCGCGGCGTTCAATAATGTAGCGGCCGCCCGAGCCGCTGACGTTTACAAAGTCTGCTTTCTTGAGCTTCTCGACGAAATCAGAAAAGCTTCCGGCGCCATAAGCGCGCTCGCTGAAGGCCGGATCAAGCTGGAGCATGGTGGATTTGAGCAGGCCGAGCTGCGGCTGGACGGCGCGGCGCTCGAGTACCTGCAGCGCCCGTTCCACCAGCGGCATGGCCTGCGCCAGATCGAGCGGAGCGGGACGCTGGCCGCGCTCGCGCTTGTCCCTGTCGCGATCACGGTCTTTGTCGCGTTCTTTGTCGCGCCCCTGGCCCTGACCCTGGCTCTTTTCATCCTTGCGCTCGCGGCGCTCAGGCATGGGCGTCGCCACAATCGAGGCGCCGTCTTCGAGCAGCGATTCGTAGCTCACAAACTCGTGGCAGTTCTGCTGGAGAATCGTGCTGGTGAATGCCTTGCCGCCGATCACAAAAACGGTCTTGCCGTACTCCTTAAGCTTGTTCACCAGCGGGATGAAGTCGCTGTCGCCGCTGACGATGGCAAACGCGTTGACATGCGCATGCGTGAACGCCATCTCGAGCGCATCGAGCGCCAGATTGATATCCGCGCCGTTCTTGTCGCCGCGCGGGGAGGGAATGCGCTGCACCATTTGCACCGCATTCTCGGCCATTTGCCGCGTAGCGCCTTCCTGTCGGCCCCAGTTGGCATAAGCGAACTTGGCCACCACGTCGCCCCGCTCCTTTAGCGCATCGAGCGGGAGCGACACATCGAACTCACGCCGTAGCGTGGATTTCACGCCGATCTCAATATTGTCGTAGTCGACGAACACGGCGATGTTCAGTCTTTCTTGCATAAATTTCCTTTTTCTACCCGGCCTCGCCCACGTTTTCAAACGGGACGCGGCCGATCGTTACTTTCTGTTGCCGGTGCGTATTGGGCGCCGGCGTGTCTTTCCAAGATGAGCCAGGCGACTCGCTCCGCTTGCCGCGAGGCGCCCGCCGGCTCATGCAATCTGTCTTGCTGAGGCGCGAATAAAGCTGACGATTTTTTCAAGCGAGGCGCCTGGCTGGAAAACCTCCGCTACGCCCAGTTCTTTCAACCGGGCGGCGTCTTCATCGGGAATGATGCCACCCACGATGACGAGCACATCCGCCAGACCTTGCTCGCGCAGTAACTCCATTATCCGCGGCACAATCGCATTATGAGCGCCGGAAAGTATCGACAGGCCAATCACCTGCACGTCTTCCTGGAGGGCCGCGTTCACAATCATCTCCGGCGTCTGCCGAAGACCCGTATACACAACCTCCATTCCCGCGTCACGGAGGGCTCTTGCGATCACCTTCGCGCCGCGGTCGTGTCCATCGAGGCCCGGTTTGGCAACCAGTACTCGAATGGGGAGGCTCATACGGACACTGCATGCATTATAAACCGTCGGCTTGACAAATGCCTGAAGGGGCGCGAAATGGCTGGGCCGGCGCTGCACCGGACCACTGGCGAGAAGGGGACCAGTTTGACCGTTAAGTTGGCAGCATAGCCTACGGACGTCTCACGGGCAGGACGCGGAAACGGCGACGGCCATCGATCCGGTACGTTTCGAAGTCGTCGCGGTCTGTAGTGAAGATCGTGGAGAGCGACTCGCGCTTCGCAAGATAGACAAGAGTTGCGTCGGCGAAATCCATCGGGCGGTCCCAATACCGGGACATCAAAGCCTCCATCTGCGGGAGTTCGGCATCTTCAATCATGGCCAGTGTGATTGCGCCGGAACGCAGAAACGTCCAGGCGGCGTCCCTTTCGTGGCGGCTGTCGCCCACTAAGTGGAACAGTTCGGTCAGTACTGCTTCGGAGGTCACCAGCGGTAGCCGGAGTTGCTGAAAAGCATCAACACAAGTCCGGTGCCACCGGTCGGTGCGGTCGAGAAGAGCCAGCATCGCACCCGTATCGATCAGGGAGCTAACGTTCATGGCGCCGCCGCAATCGCCGCCGTACGGCCTCCCGTGTCTTCTCCGAGCGATCGGCTTGGCCGCTCGCTAGCGCACCAAAGCACGCGGCCGCCGCATTGCGAAGCCGATGTTGTTCCTCCTCGTCATCACCGTCCTCGCCACTCTTGTTCAGCCACTCGCGCGCGGCGACATCGAGAACCGCGGATACTGATAGGTTGCGGCGGCGTGCCTCTCGCTCCAACCCCGCTTTCACGTCGGTTGAGACCCTCCAGCTGTAGACTTCGTTCCTCATGCACTACAGTGTAGTGCATTGTGCCCTGGCAGGCAAGTCCCGTCGGCCAGACATTGCCACCCTCACCATCGCGCCGGTTCGGTATACACGCCGAACACATCCTTCAACGCGCCAACCATCTCACCCAGCGTGGCGTAGCTCTTCACGGCCTCGAGCAGCGCAGGCATCATATTGATATTCCCCTCGGCCGCCAGGCGCAGTTCGTCGAGGCCCGCGGCGACGGCGGTCTGGCTGCGGCGCTCGCGCAGAGCGGCAAGGGCCTGTTCCTGTTGCCCCTGCGTGGATTCGTCGATTTCCAGCAGATCAATGGGTTCGTCCTCGGCTTGCTCGAACGAATTGACGCCCACCTGGATGCGCTCGTGTGAATCGATCTGCTGTTGGTAGCGATAGCTGGCGCTTGCGATTTCACTTTGCGGAAAACCGCGCTCGATCGCGGGCAACATGCCGCCCAACGCGTCGATTTGATCGATGTAGCTCTGGGCAGCCGCGGCCACGCTGTCGGTCAGCGACTCCACATAATAGCTGCCGCCAAAGGGATCTGGCGTATCGGCGATGCCGGTTTCATAGGCGATGATTTGCTGCGTGCGCAGCGCGAGGGTCACCGCGTGCTCGCCCGGCAGGGCGTAGGCTTCGTCAAGCGAGTTGGTGTGCAAAGACTGCGTGCCTCCGAGAACCGCGGCCATGGCCTGCAGCGCCGTGCGCGCCACATTGTTCATCGGCTGCTGCCAGGTGAGCGAGCAGCCCGCCGTCTGCGCATGAAACCGGCACTTCCAGCTCTTCTCATCCCGGGCGCCAAAACGATCGCGCATGATGTGCGCCCAAAGCGAGCGGGCCGCCCGATATTTGGCGATCTCCTCGAAGAAATCGTTGTGCGCGTTGAAGAAAAAGCTCAACCGCGGCGCAATGTCGTCGATAGCGAAGCCGCGGCGTAGCGCCCATTCGGCATACTCGATGCCATCGCGTAAAGTGAAGGCAAGTTCCTGAACGGCAGTGGAACCGGCTTCGCGAATGTGATATCCGCTAATGGAAATCGGGTTGTAGCGGGGAGTGTGGCGCGTCGAGTACTCGATCACATCCGTGGCAAAGCGCATCGACGGCTGCGGCGGAAAAATGTACTCCTTCTGCGCGATGTATTCCTTCAGGATGTCGTTTTGCAGCGTGCCAGCCAGTTGCGCGAAGGGAACGCCTTGTTGCTCGGCAACCGCCAGGTACATGGCCCAGAGAATGGGCGCCGGCGAGTTAATGGTCATCGAGACCGACACGTCGCCGAGCGGGATGCCCCGAAACAATGTCTCCATGTCCTCGAGCGAACTGATGGCGACGCCGCATTTGCCGACCTCGCCCGCGGCTTCGGCCTGATCCGAGTCGTAGCCCATCAGCGTCGGGAGATCGAACGCCACGGAGAGCCCTGTTTGCCCTTGACCCAACAGGTAGTGGAAACGCTCATTGGTCTGGGCGGCGGAGGCAAAGCCGGAGAACTGGCGCATGGTCCAGAGCCGGCCGCGATACATGCTTTCGTGGATTCCGCGCGTGTAGGGGAACGAGCCAGCAGGCGGCGGCGTTCCCGGCGAATCCCCAGACGAGTACGAGGGTTTCAGCGGGAGGCCGGAGAGCGTTTCGAACCGCTTCTCTGCAGCCGGCGGTTTGGTGGAAGGCACGATTGAATCCGTTGTTATTGTATGGCGTCGGCCAGCCGCTATTTGCCGCGCTCAGCTTTCGCCCCCGTCGGTTTAGACTCACTTGCGGCCGCCGTGTGCCTCGCGCCCGCTGGAAGGTGCAGCATCGGGCCTACAAGCTGAAGCGCGACATCGGCGAAAATCTCCGCCGGCTCGCGGTTCTCGGTTCGAATCCATTGGGTGGCTGCGCCATAAATTGCCCAGCTCGCGGCGGCCGCAGTCACGCAAGGGTCGACGCTGCTCGTTGAGGCATTCTTCTTCAAACCATCGAGCAGCGCCTGTTCGAGGCGCCTTTGAATGGCCGTCTGAACAAAGGGCTCAAACAGCCGTTCGTGTTTTGTGCACTGCCCCTGTTTGAGCTGCCCCAGAAAGTCACATGTCGCCAGAATAAGCGGCCTGATCGCGGAAGCGCACGTGCCGTCGAAACAAACCTGCCGCTGGCACAGCATGCCGTCAAAGCGCTCGACGATCACATCTTCCACGAGCGCAGCCTTGTCGGAATAGTGGTCGTAGAACGTGGCGCGATTGACGGTGGAGCGCTCAGCAATGTCCTGAATAGAAATGGCTTCGAAGCTCTTCTCCTGCAACAGGGAGAACAGGGCGTCGCGAAGCATTTGGCGAGTCCGGCGAATGCGCGGATCGACGTTCCGGCCGCTGCAGATCGGATCGGTGTGGTTGGCGGTCGAGGGTGCCACTTCGCCCTCAAGTATAGCACTTTGTGTCGGTTAGCAGACATTAGTTGCTATAACGACAGATGTCGTGTATACTGCAACTGTCGACTTGAGTCAAGGAGAACCTATATGCCAACCCATCCAGCCCTGTTACATATCGATTCCAGCCCACGCGGGGACTACTCTGCTTCCCGAAAATTGAGCGCCGAGTTTGTCGCTTCCTGGCGAAACGAGAATCCGGACGGCGAAGTGATCCGGCGCGACCTTTACACAACCAACCTGCCGCCGGTGACGATGGAGTGGATCGCCGCCGCGTACACACCCGACGAGCAACGCTCCCCAGAACAACGCAGTGCGCTAAAGCTTTCCGACGAACTGATTGCGGAGTTGTTGCGCGCGGACCAATACGTGCTTGGCGTGCCGATGTTTAACTTTACGATTCCGGCTGTGCTGAAGCTCTACATCGATCAGATTGCCCGGGTGGGAAAGACCTTCGGCTACACCAACGAAGGCGTAAAGGGCTTACTCGAAGGCAAGCAGGCCTATGTGCTGGCTGCGCATGGTGGGTCATACGGCGCAGGTTCGCCGCTGGCGGAGCTCAATTTCCTGGAACCGTACCTGCAGCGGTTGTTCGGCTTTCTGGGAGTCAAGGACATCAATTTCGTCGCAACGGAAAACATGAGCCGTGTTGCGACAGGTCAGATCACGCTCGATAGCCACTTGGCGCCGACGCTCGCGGTAGTGCGCGACGCCCTTACAGCTGCTTGAGGCAGGACGCGAGGCGCAAGTGTTGCTTCGGGAAGCAACTACTTCAGCGTGCGAACGTAAGCGATCACGTTATCCAGATCGTTGCCGGTCACGTTCGGTATCGGCTTCATCTTGCCTTGGCCGCCGTTGACAATCGACTTTAACTTCGCATCCGGCAACGCCTGAACATCCTTCGACCCGAGAGGCTTCATCTCGACTTTCAGCATTTTGGCGATTGCCGGCTTACCCTCGCCGTTCTCTCCGTGACACATCTGGCACTTTGCCTGGTAGACGGCTTTCCCCTCCGGAGCTCCCGCGAAGGCAAATCCACAGACGGCGAAAAACACAACAGCGATGGTTTTCATGACTCCCTTTCCTGACTCAAGCTTGGAGGCTCGGTGTTAGCTGAGCACGTTTGCCTCCAAGTCCGGTGCAAAGCTGCTAACAGCACTGAACCACGTGCGTCAGCAAGCGGATAGTTTTGCAACCGCCTGCTTCCGCAATTTGGCACTGAGGGAGTCGCGGCAGATTTAGCTCGACCCGCCTCTGCGCGGGCCACGATCTCGAGGGCCGCGATCACGTCCACCCCAGCCGGGCACGCGGCCAGGACTGCCATGCGGTCTGCCGCCGCCGCCCGGGCCAGCTGATCGAAAGGGACGTGGAGGCGGGGGAGGGGCGGGTGGAGTCGGCATGCCGGTCGGAACAATAACCACGGCGCGGTAGGGGCCAACACCCACGCTTTCGCTGCGCAATTCTTTGGCATCGCGAAGCGCAAGGTGAATAATGCGCCGCTCGCGGCTGGTCATGGGGTTGAAGTGGAACGGGACGCCGGTACGCTTCACCTTTTCGGCGGCGGCAATGGCGCTCATGCGCAGCTCCTCAATCCGCAACATCCGGTAGTCGTTGGCGTCGAAGCTGAGCAGGGAATGATCCTCGGGGGGAATGTGAAGTGCTTCCATGCTGAGGTGCTCGAGCGCCAGCAGCAGGTCACCGCGGTTGGCGAGCAGTAAATCGACGTCCGCGCCGGAGAACTGCACTGTCACGTCGGGGTTTTCCACCTCGGGATGGGGGCTGGGAGTTTGAGTGAACTCGTAATCCAAGGCGAAGCTGGCCTCACTGAGAATCGGCCTCAGAAACTCATCCAGCTTCCCTTTGATCGAGTCGACGGTATATTTCATGTAACTATTTCTTGGGACTCACCCGTTTGACTGGAGCTTTCCCGGCTGCGGCCTTGGCGGGCGGAGCCGGCGGCGCGGGCAAAGGCATAAAGCGGTTGATCACCAATTGCTGGAAAATCCCGACCACGTTTCCGGTCAACCAATATAGTACTAAGCCCGAGGCTGCGTAGTAGAACATGAAGCCAAACATCAGCGGCATGAACATCATCATTTTCTGCTGATTGGGGTCGACGCCGGCAGTGGGAGTAAGACGCTGGGTGAGAAATTGTGTCGCGATCAGGATGAGAGGAAGCAGGTGGATGGCCAGGCTTTCGGGCCGTGAAAGATCGGGAACCCAGAACCAGGATGCGCCGCGCAGCTCGATGGAAACGCTGAGCACGCGATAGAAAGCGTAGAAGAAGGGTAACTGGATGATCAGCGGCAGGCACCCGCCGACGGGGTTGATGCCCTCCTGCTTATACAGGTCCATCACTTCCTGGTTCTTCTCGGCGGTGCGCGGGTCGCGCATGCCGATTCCTTTATACCGATCGTTGATCTCCTTGATCTTCGGCTGCAACTTTTGCATCTTACGCGCGGAGCGCAGACTGGTGAGGCGGAGCGGCAGAAGCAGAAGATTGATGATGGTGGTGACCGCGATGATGGCCCAGCCGAAATTACCGGTCCAATGATCGTTCACCCAATTGAGGGAAAGAAAGAGCGGTTTGGCGATGACGCCGAAGAAGCCCCAATCCACGAGTTGCTCGAGCTTGGGGCTCACCTTGCGCATCAAATCGAGATCCTTCGGACCAACGAAGAACTCGAACTGATTTTGAACACCGGTGGCAACGCCGAATCCCACGAAGGGCTGCGGTTTGTCCTCTCCCTTGGGCGTCAGCTGGTCGTCATAGGTGCGGACCTCGAGGCTCGCAGGCTGGGCCGGAATCGCGACCGCAGCGAAGAAATTGTCCTCCACGCCACCGAACGTGTAGTCGCCCAGATCGGAGACAGGTCCGTCCTTGGCATCTTTGGCATTACGGTCTTTCAACTTGGCTGAAATCGCCTCGAAGTGGACCGTGTGCTGCTGGCCGCTGGCATTGCGCACGGTCTCATCGCCGAAGCCGCCGCGCCAGATGAGCAAATGCGGAACGGGTGTCCCGTTGTACAGCACCTCCGAGTGGACTTCCGCAAGATAGGGGGTCGCCCCGAAAACGATGGATTTGTGGATGGTGGTTTTGCCGTCGGAGAAATCGAAGTTGACGCCTTTGCCTTCCGTAGAGGGAGTCGCGACGTAAAGGTTCGTGTTGGGGTCGGCGACGCCGGTTTTTTGATCTTTCCAATCAATGGCGAGCGGCCCCGGCAATCCGGTGGCTGCGGCGTTGACCAGGTCGAGCGGGCGTCCCTCGCTGTCGCGATACTTCTTCAGCACCCAACTCTTGGCCATTGCGCCCCGGTTCGTGAAGACGATGTGGTAAACGTCGGTGTCTATGACTGTGGTGGTCTCGGAAGCTGCTGCCACGGGCGCAACGCTTGTGTGCGCCTCTGAAACGGCGGCAGCCGGAGTGGGCGCTGCGGCGGGTGCGGCGACGGCCGACTTGGCTGGTATGACAGGCGCTGGCGCGGCAGCCGGTTTGTAGAAGTACTGGAAGAGCAGGAACACGAGCATGGTGAGCGCAAAGAAAAGGAACATGCGCTTTTCCATGGAAAGCTCGGGTTTGCTATTGTTCGGGTTTCCCGAAGGTTCAGGCATTTGTGCAAAAAGCTCTTTCTACTCGCTCGAGAGGCAGTTGAAGAAAGGCGCCCGGCCGCTACGCCCGGGTGCCCTTTTTCAACCAACTCACTAGACTACCGGGTCATAACCGCCGGAATGAAACGGATGGCAGCGCAACAGGCGCCGGATGCCCATCCACGCCCCACGCGCGGCGCCGTGTTTTTCTATGGCTTCGCGCATGTACTCCGAGCATGTGGGTGAAAACCGGCAAGCCGATGGCAACAGGGGCGAGACCAGTGTTTTGTACCCGCGCAGGCAGAGAATCAGGATCTGTTGCATCGTTCAAAGATACGGCCCACCTCGTTCGCCAGTTCCTCGAATGAGGCGTCGAGCGCCGAGCGGCGGGGATTGAAGACAACCAGCCAGCCCGAGGGGAGCTGGCCAAGATGAGTGCGAACTGCTTCCCGAAAGCGCCGCCGAATCCGGTTCCGGGTTACCGCGGGGCCAAGCGCCTTGGGGAGAGTAAAACCACAACGGCCCGGCACAGCCGCTCCATCTCCCGATCCCGAAAAACAAAAGGCGGCAAAGTGGCGGGACGTCACGCGAACACCCGATTGGTATACCTTCTTGAACTCGGCGGACCGGACGATGCGACTCTGTTTCGGTAGCGTAGGCTACTCCTCGCTGGTCTGTGGCCGGGCACAAAGCGCCCCTAGCGCGAGTCGCGCACCTGCGGCTCGTCACTGACCGTGAGTTTATGACGCCCCTTGGCGCGCCGTCGCGCTAACACGGCGCGCCCATCGGCAGTCTTCATGCGCACGCGGAAACCGTGCGTCTTGGCGCGCTTTCGATTATTGGGCTGAAATGTGCGTTTTGGCATACCAAATCCTATCTTTTCGTAACGTGGAGCGGCTCTCTGCGAGGAACGGCAGATCAGGCGAGGCGCCTGGGCGCACTACGGCTTACGGTCCACTGACCTAAGCTAAAAGTATAGCAGGGGGCGGGCCATATGGCGGGTCCGGGACCCCCTAGGCACTGTGGTGCTTCAGGAACCAGGTCTGGCTATCCGGCAGCGCTTTGCCCGCCTTGCGTTCGACTCTCGTAAACGTGCCGTCAGATTGCATGTGCCGCGCCGCAGCTTCGTCGCGAAGGTATTGGCCCAGGATTTCGTCACGCAAACGGCGGATCAGTTTCGGGCTGCTTACGGGAAACAACGTCTCCACGCGGCGGTATAGGTTGCGCGGCATGAAGTCCGCGCTGCCCACATAAATCTGCTCATCCCCTCCATTGTGGAAGTAATAAATGCGGCTGTGCTCGAGGAAGCGGCCGAGAATACTCTTCACTCGAATGGTTTCGCTAACGCCCGGAACACCCGGCCGCAAAGCGCACACGCCGCGGACGATCATGTCGATCTTTACCCCGGCTTGGGACGCGCGGTAAAGCGCGCGAATCAATCGCACGTCTTCGATGGCGTTCATCTTCAGAATCATGTGACCATCGCCGTGCTTTTTGTGGCGCTCGACTTCACGCTCAATCAGCCGTTCGATGCCTTGGCGCAGGCTGTGCGGCGCCACCAGAAGTTTGCGATAGGATTTCTTTGCCGAATAGCCCGTCAGATGGTTGAACAGGTCGGTGACATCGCCGCCGATCTCCTCATCCGTGGTGAACATGCCAACGTCTGTGTAAAGGCGCGCGGTGGTCGGGTTGTAGTTGCCTGTGCCCAGATGAACGTAGCGGCGAATCTGGTCGCCTTCGCGGCGCACCACGAGTGCCACCTTGCAATGCACTTTTAAGCCGAGCAGCCCGTAAACCACGTGGACGCCTTCGCGCTCAAGTTTCTGCGCCCACTCAATGTTGCTTTCTTCGTCAAAGCGGGCCTTCAACTCCACCAGCACGGCCACCTGCTTGCCATGCTGAATGGCATCGAGCAGCGCCTCGACTATCGGCGAATTGCGGCCGGCCCGATACAGCGTCATCTTGATGGCCAGGACATCCGGATCGCGCGCGGCTACCCGTAGGAAATCCACCACTGGCTGGAAAGATTCGTAAGGATGATGCAGCAGAATATCGCCTTGCGCGATCATTGCGAACATGTCGGCGCGGCCCGCATAGTTGAATCCGGCCGGGAATGACGGCGTGAACGGCTTGTCTTTGAGGTTTGGACGGTCGAGCGGGAGCAGCGCACGCAGCCGGCTGAGGTCAATGGGCCCGTCAATGCGGTAAACATCTTCCTGGCCCAATTCCAGGTTGGAGGTAAGCAAATCCAGCAACTTGGGCGGCATGTTGCGATCCACCTGCAGCCGAACCGCATCGCGGAATCGACGCTGCCAAACCGCCTCCTGAACGCTTTCGAGCAAGTCGTCGGTTTCCACTTCCTGGATGGCCAGTTCCGCGTCGCGCGTGACGTGGAACATGTTGGCGTCGAGCAGCTCCATTTCGGGAAACAGCAGGCGGAGATTGGCGACGATCACTCGCTCCAACCACACGAACGCGGTCTCATTCGCCGCCGACGGAACGCTGATCAACTGCGGCAGCGAATCCGGCACTTTGACGCGGGCAAAACGCTCGATTCCATCGCCATTGCTAACCACCGCGGCCACGTTCAAGCTCAGATTCGAGATGTGTGGGAACGGGCGGCCGGGGTCCACCGCGAGCGGCGTAAGCACGGGATAGATCACGCGCCGGAAGTAATCGTCAAGAAAAGTCTTCTGTTGCGGATCGAGCTCATCCAGCTCGAGAATGCGGATGCCGTTACCGGCAAGAGCCGGCAATATCTCGGAACGATACAGTTCGTAAGCATCGCCGACAAGCCGGTTCACGTCCTGCCGGATCAACTCCAGTTGCTCGCTCGGACCCTTTCCATCGATGCTGACTTCGAGCTTGTTGCTTTCGATCTGCTGCCAGAGCCCGGCGACGCGCACCATGAAGAATTCATCGATGTTGGAGCCGAGAATCGACAGGAACTTCACACGCTCGAGGAGGGGCGTGGTAGGGTCGGCGGCTTCTTCAAGAACGCGGCGTTGGAAGGCGAGCAGACTCAACTCGCGATTGATATAGAGCCCGGGAGACTCGAGGCTGGCAGGGGCGGGCGCGGGGGCAAGAACAACATCAGGCATAGTTCGTCTGGGCGTGCGTTTTCGGCGAATAGCTGGGGCGGGGGTGCTCATTACGGCGGAAGCCGGGGAACCTGCGCCCCTCTCACAGGTTAGTAGGTTTACGGCCGACGTGACAAATCAATGTTTCATTTCAGTCCGCCGATATTCATTGCTGTCGGCAAACTCCCGAGCCACGAAATCGCCGCATGGCCATTCTAAATCAATCATTTACACAGAGAGCGTGGCGCAGGCACCCTTGCCTGCCGCGCCGAGATTCGTCTCGGCGCTCCGCCATCCGGACAAGGCACAAGGAACGCGCGTATGTTCGGGCAAGGATGGGCTGGGGCTCTGCATCGGCGATTGTTCGTGCGAGTTTTGGTAGGGACGGGCAGATTCGAACTGCCGACCTGCCGCTTAGGAGGCGGCCGCTCTATCCATCTGAGCTACGTCCCCAACGATCGAGCTTCCTTGATTTTAGATCAGCTCGACGTCACAATCCCTTCCGTGCCAGGCCTCCCAATCCGAAAGCGAACTAAGGGGCTCGGTACGTTTAGTCTTCGCCTGAATCGAATTTCTCAGTGCCTGCCGGTGGGACGATCCACTGGTGCGCCCGGACTATCGCATTGGCAAAGCTGCCGGTCTTCTTGCCCAAAACGAGACCGTGAGCCGGGTCATTCGGAGGAGCATTGTCTTTGACAACAGGATAGCCGTGGTCTCGAACGAGCCCGGCTGTGACCGAGGTCAGATACTCCCCTGGGTGCATGGTAAGTGTATCCTCTAGGGGTCGGCCTTGCTGGACCATCAGGGATTCAATATTGACAGATAACTCAGACGTCCTAAACGCAGCGGATGTGGGGCGCAATGATCCGTCTGGTTGTGTGAACAACTGGTTCTTCCGCACTCGTCGCAACAAGCGGTCGTTGTTCGGGATACTTAGATCATCTTGGCGCGCATCTTCGGCCATTCTGTTGTCAGTTCAGGCGTCCAACTAGATCTTGGATATGGGCGTGGTTGCTGTTGAGGTCGGCTTCCTCCTCCGCGCAGGTCATGCTATTGAAATAGTAGTAGTTGGCCTCCTCCTCGGCGGGCACGACAATCTCCAGATCCTGGTCGTGACGGTGCCACTCCGCTTGAACGCCGCCGTCCGCCAGAGGCGTGATCTGAGGCGATGGCGAATTGTCTCCTAACAAATCTGAAAGGATGTTCAGCAGTTTTACGACGAGTTTCGGATTCGTCGGCTTAGCCTGGTAGCTATCCCAGCCCGGTCGTACGCCCCATCGTTCGGATATCGACTGAAGAACTGCTCCTGCCCACGGCGGAAGGGCACCATTGAAGCTCGTATATTTGAGATCCATCGGTTCTCCGTCGATCGACAGCCGCACCGTCAAAGGGCGTGGCTCCGGTATCGTAATTGGCGTGGTCCGCCGCTGGCGACGTGCAAAGACGTCTGCCGCTTGCGTGGTTGTGGCGTTCGTCATCAACTGCTGGTTTTGAGCGAATACAGTTGTCTGGTAGAGGGCATCTGTAATGCTGGCCATGCGTTACTTTTTCCTCCAGATCCGATGCATGTCACTGGTCGTTAACTGTTCGAACGATTTCACAATCCACCGCCTGCCAATATCGAAAAAATCGAAGCCGGTGCCGTACTGCCCACGCGCTGTGAGGCTCATGACGTACATGGGGCGATTATCCGTTGCGCGCAAGGCCGGTCGTACGTCCACATGTAGCCGTCCTATCGGCTGCCCTTGCCTATCACCGATAGGGAAGCGGATACGCATACCCATGTCCTCCGCATCCCCCGGCAGCGGCACCGCTGGTCTATTCCAGAAAGTAAAGATTCGGTGAGCCTCGCCCAGATGTTGCCATCCCTGGCCGCTTACGATGTGATTGACGTACGTCACTTCGCACTGATTTACCCTAATCACCCCAAGATTTTCCTCGGCGACGAATGATTGAAACCCATCGAAGTCTCGCTCAAATGCGGGCCTGATGACCGGCTCGTAATGTGGATACTGAATCATCTCTCCCGCCTTGCGCCAGTTCTTGATGAATCGGTCATTCTGTAGTTGAATCATCTCCGTTCCGGCGTCATTGAGCATCCATATGCGTGGGGGCGGTGACATTTCCATCGCCTCGAATTGGATGCGGCCGCCGCCCGCCATTTGATCTGGAAAGTGCTCTATCATCGGCGAGAGGGCGGGTCGTTCCTCGGTATTTGGAAAGCGATTCCGGACCTTCCGCCAGAAGAGACCAAAATGCACGACCTGCATTGCGGTCAGCTTCTCAAACTGCGACGACAAGACCGTTTCTACGACAGGAGGGTCGTCAAAGTCGGCGAGATCGAATTCCGGAAAGTCAGCCACCGCAAAATTCCGAACGATCTCGAGTCTCGTGTCGTCCTTCGTGCATATTTACGCTCCAGTCTTCTTCGAAATCTCTATGACGGAAGGCTTGGAAATTGGTTTGGGCTCCGGAATTGCGGCAAGCTTCTCCCGCTCTAGGAGAAGTGAAATCCCTTCGGTTAGCAAGTCGCGCATCGTCGGCTTGCCCCGCCCGGTCTTAACATACTGTCGCTGCAAATCGAGAAGCGCGATATCGAGGGCGGGCGTCTTCTCGAAAGTGCTTTGCGTTTCGTTCCCCGTCCTGGTCCTTTTCCGACCGCGCGGCATCCGCTTCACTTATATCAACTTTTGTCTGTTCCAGCTAGTATTTTTTTATACAAAAATTAGAGTTGTGCCGTAAATATAATAAACTAAAGGTGTTGTTATCGGCCTTCCACCTTAGATGTCGACGGCCTCCCCGCGCGGCGGCCTCTCTTGGGTATTATTGGCGCAGCCAGGGTTAAGGGGGGTGCCGTGCGGTGGCAATTCCCGCATCAGCTTCACGGCGCCTTCATTCCCAGCGCCTTCAAATAACCCTCATTTACCTTGCACTTGGCCAGCCGAATGTTCTGCAGTAATTCGCCCAACGCCTCGTCGACATCTTGCGCCGAGGGCCGCGCCGCGATCCGCTTCTCCGCGTTGCCCGTGCCACGCTCTAATTTAGCGAACGCGACGATCTCATCCCAATGCGCCGGCTTGACAATGGAAACAACGGCCGAACTGCGCTCCATCTTCTTGTAGGGCCAGAAGCACCAGCCAATATTGTTCTTCTCGAGCAACGCGGCGAATTGACGCACCCAGTCGTCCGTGTTCTCGCCTGATTCGCCTAGCCACACCGGCACGTTGTGGCGCGCGCGGAAATCCACATACTCCTGTACGGATGCCTGGTCGGGCGTCATCCAGTATTTGTGGAACGTGTACATCACGTTCTTATCGAACGGCGCTGAAAACACGCTGAAATCCGTATCCCAATTCGCTCCGCCAAGAATCACTACGTGGTTCGGGTCCACTTCACGAATGGCTGCGGTGATGCGCCGGTAGAGCGGCTCGAGCTCGCTCTTCAACGGCTGCAGCGCGGGGAAGTGAGGTATGGGTTCGTTAAGCAGATCGTAGCCGAGAACAGTGGGCTCATTGCGGTAGTGTTCCGCAATCCGTTTCCAAGCGCCGATGGTTGCCGCCTGCATCGATGGGCTCTTGAAAAGCCATGGATAGCCGTCGCTGTCATCTATATTGGTCCCGGTCTGGCCGCCGGGCGCGCAATGCAAATCGAGCACCACCCAAATGTGCGCCACGCGGCACCACGCGATGACGCGGTCGAGCAGCCGGAAGCCTTCGTCCGAGTTGAGAAAAAACCTGTAGTGCAGCGGAATGCGAACCGAATTCATTCCCGCGCGGCGAATGAAGTCAATGTCGGAACGCGTGATGTAGTTCTCTCGCCATTCCTTCCAGAAATGCGAGGCAGCTTCGGGTCCGGCCAGCTCTTCGATAAGCGCCTCAATCTCAGTCGTAGATTGCGGGCCGTCCTCGAACAGGAACATGTAGCCCTCCGGCTCTAGCCAGTTGCCGAGGTTGATCCCTTTCAGCAGCAGCGGGTGGCCATCCGGAGCCACCAACTGTGGACCGCTAGCATGGACGAAGGAGCCGGATGACGGCGTTTGCCCCAGAGCCGTATCGGCTAGCGCCAGAAAGCAAGCTGCCATCATGGCTGCCGGCGCCAAAAGATAAGCCAGCAGAAGACCTGGATTCGAAAGAGGCCCGGAAAGAAGAGATCGATCGCGTCCCATCGGCCTCATGCTATACCCGCTGCCTCGACCCCCTGCCACGCAACAATAGGATCATGCGAATCGCGTTGCTGGGAACCCGTGGAATCCCGGCAAGTTATGGCGGCTTCGAAACCTTTGCCGAGGAACTCGCCACGCGCCTCGTGGAGCGCGGCCACCGCGTCACGGTTTATTGCCGCACGCCGCATCCCGAACCGTATCGCGGAGTCGAATGCCGCTACCTGCCCACCATTCGCCACAAGTACTTCGACACGCTGGCGCACACCGCTCTCTCGAGTCTCGACCTGCTGCGCCGCCGCTACGATGCCGTCCTGTATTGCAACGCCGCGAACGCGGTGTTCACGCTTGTGCCGCGCTTGCTCGGAATGCCCTCGGCGCTTAACGTCGATGGCCTCGAACGCCACCGCAAGAAGTGGAACGCGCTGGCCAAGAGCTGGTATCGGATGTCCGAATGGCTCGCCACCTGGTGCCCAACCGCGGTAGTGACCGATGCGAAACAAATCGAGTCGTATTATCGCGAGCGGTACGGCAAGGCCTCCACTTTCATCCCATACGGCGCGGAGACGGAGACAGTGCCGGCAACCGATGTGGTGTGCCGGCTGGGGCTCACGCCCGGGCGTTATGTCCTCTACGTGAGTCGTCTGGAGCCGGAAAACAACGCCCTGCTTGTCCGCGAGGCGTTTGAGCGCGTCTCCACCGGCATGCGCCTCGCACTTGTCGGCGACGCTCCCTACGCCGCTGAATACATCCGCAAAGTGAAAGACTCGAGCGACAGCCGCATTATCGTCCCCGGGGCGATTTACGGAGAAGGCTATCGCCAGTTGCAATCGCACTGCTTTGTATATGTGCAGGCCACCGAAGTGGGCGGCACGCACCCCGCGCTGATTGAGGCGATGGGGCGCGGCGCCCTGGTGCTGTATCTGCGCACTCCGGAGAACTCGGAGGTAGCCGGCGACGCGGCAGTTGCGTTTGAGCCGGAGACGCTCGCCGCGAAACTGCAGTGGGCGGTGAATCTTTCCCGCGAAGAACGTGACGCATGGGGCCGGCAAGCCCAATCGCGCATTCGCGAACATTACAGTTGGCAGGCAGTGACCTCGGCCTACGAGTCGCTGTTTCGAGGAATCCGCGGGAACGGGGCTTGAAGTTCGCTCTGCGCAAGGCAAGTGGGATTCGTTATGGGCTCTTTAACAAAAACCGACGTCATCAGTTATCCATACCGCTCGTGGGTGGAGATTTCTTTGAGCCAGATCGCGGAGAATTTCCGCGCGATACGCGTCCTCGTAGGATCGGGAGTTGAAGTGATGCCGGTGGTGAAGGCTGATGCCTATCGCCACGGCGCCGTCGAGGTCTCGCGGACGCTCGAGGCGGAGGGCGCGCGCTGGCTGGCGGTGAGCAGCACCGATGAGGGTATCGCGCTCCGCGACGCCGGAATTCGCGCCCGCATTCTGGTGATGGCAGATTTTCTGCCGTTCAGCCGCGAAGCAATGCTCGCCTATCAACTGACTCCGCTGATTCATTCGCTCGAGGATCTCGACGCGCTGAATACATTGGCCGCGCGGCGCGAGGAGCGCGTTCGGTATCACTTGAAGATCGATACGGGGATGGGCCGGCTGGGCGTGCGCCCTGGCGCGGCAATCGCGGAAGCAGTGGATGCCGCCCGCTTCACCAGGCTCGAGGGACTGATGACCCACTTTGCTTCTTCGGCAAACTACACCTCACAGCAAACCGAACACCAGCTCGCCCTGTTTGAATCCGTGGTTTCGACCCTGCATGCGGCGGGAATCAATCCGGAGATTGCCCACCTCTCGAGTACGGTTCCCGTCGCATATGGCCTGGAGCGCGCCTGGCGCGAAATGGTGCGTCCGGGCCATGCCATCTATGGATACGTCTCGCCGGCACGTGGTCAAGCGCCGCCGCGTTTGCTCCATGTGCAGCCCGCGCTCTCGTGGCGCGCCACTGTCCTCTCCGTAAAGGACGTTCCCGCCGGCGCGCAAATCGGCTACGGGGGCATGTTCACGACTATGGTCCCCAGCCGCATCGCCATTCTCGCCGCCGGCTATGCCGATGGCATTCCACACCGGCTCTCGAACCGCGGCACAGTCATCGTGAAAGGGACCCTCGCGCCCATCGTCGGCGCAGTCTCCATGGACCTCAGCACGATAGACGTGACCCACGCGCCGCCCGTTCGCCAGGGCGACACGGTGACCCTGCTCGGCAAAGAAGGCAACGTGAGCGTGGATGCGCAACACATCGCCCGCCTCGCCGGAACCATCTCCTATAGCGTGCTGTGCGGGATCCACGCCCGCGTCAAGCGAGTCTACGTGTAGAGCCTGACTTGTGGCACAGCCTTCAGGCTGTGGTTGTGGCACAGCCTTCAGGCTGTGGATTCCCTCTCCCCTTGGCTGCTTCTGCAGAGCCGGACCAGGGGGTCCGGCGCAGCTGCGATATCATACCGGCGCTCACTATGCAACTCAACAGATTCCAGTTTACGCGCTTGTCAGCCGCGGCGATTTGCGCCGCTGTCCTCCTCAGCTTCCCGTGCCACGGTGCAACGATTTCCGACAAGCCGCAAACACCCTTCAAACTGGCGACATTTGAGACCGAAGGCCGCGTGCGTATCGGGATGGTGTTCGGCGCACGCATCGTAGATATCGCCACCGCCAATGATTACCTCGTCAAGAAAGCTCATGTGCGCGTAATGAAGCTGCCCATCGAAATGCGCGCATTGATCGAGCAATACGAAACGGCTTCGCCGCGGCTTTATGAGATTGCTAACTTCCTGCAGGGCGAAGCCGGCACGAAGGGTTTGCACTCCGCCTACGACGTAAGCGCGGTGTCAATCAAAGCGCCGATCAAGTATCCGTGGAATCTTCTGAATCTTGCCGCCAACTACAAAACCCACGCGCAGGGCATGGGGGCGGCGATGGCTTCGACGGACGCCAAGCCAGGCTCACAGGCTCCGCCAGCCGGCGCCGCCGCGAGCTTCCACCCCGAGGTCGCCTCCCAGATCGATCCCGATCGCGACGGCCCGGTTGTCTTTCTCAAATCCGCGAGATCCTGCATCATCGATCCAGGCGCGGCGTACCTGATTCCGCCCGGCCGGAATCGAATTGACTGGGAAGGCGAACTAGCGATTGTCCTGGGAAAGCAGACCTATGAGGTGCGAAAGGACCAGGCGCACGACTACGTTTTCGGCTACAGCATCATGTATGACGTCAGCGATCGCGGCGGCGGCCGGCGAGTCGTGTCGATGTTTTCGGGCATCAACTGGTTTGACGGCAAGAGTATCGATCGCGGCGCGCCCTTCGGGCCATTCATTGTTCCCAAGGAGTTCCTGCCAAACTTCAACAACCTGCACGTGGTGACCAAGGTGAATGGCGTGGTGAAGCAAGACGGGCGCACCAGCGAACTAATCTGGGACGAAGGCCACATGATTCAATTCATCAGCTCGATCATGACGCTCTATCCAGGCGACGTGATTTCCACCGGCACACCGGCCGGGACAGGCATGGAGCGCAACCAGTTTCTGAAACCCGGCGACATCGTAGAAATCGAGATTGAAGGAATCGGAACGCTGCGAACGCCAATGGATAACGGCCGCAGCCCGTCGGGAACGCAGTAGCCCCTGCGTCAGCTTGGGGCTGTCTCCCTCCGCTCTTTAACCCCGTCTACAAATGCGGTGTTTTCTTCCTACTTCACCCCGTCGAAATACAGCTCCATATAGACATTGGCGCGCGAGTAGGGAGATGGAACAATGCGTTCCGACGGAACATGCCGAAATCCTATCGACTCATACAGCCGGATGGCCGGCTGCATCTTTTTGTTTGTCTCGAGATAAAGGCGGTGGGCGCCTGCAGCGCGGGCCTCGGCAACCGCCTTTTCGAGAAGCCGGCGCCCAATGCCGTTGCCCCGATACGATTCGGATACCGCCATCTTGGCCACTTCAAACCCGCCCGATTCCATGGAGAGTAGGGCGCAGCAGCCAACCGGCTGGCGATCCTGGACGGCGAAGAAGATCCTGCCGCCCCGGTCGAGAATAGATCCACGCGGATCCGCGAAAGAGGCCTCGTCTTTCGGCTCAATCACAAAATAGCGTCTTATCCACTCTTCATTCAACGACCGAAAAGCAGCTTCGTCGCCAGCCTCGAACTCTCTGATGGTAAGTTCTGTCTCACGCATTGTCATTGGCCAGTTTTCATTCTTGATGTCGGTTGTGCTGGAAGATGTCATTCCAATCGTCTCCTCATCCCAAACTACGGCAGAACCCCGTCAGATGTCCAATAGCTGGAATGTGAGTATTTATATGATGCTGATATGGATGAGGAGATCGAACTTCGTCATCTTCGCTACTTCCTGGCCGTGGCGGAGACGCTTCATTTCAGCAAGGCAGCCGATCGCGTGGGGATTGCCCAACCGCCGCTCAGCCAGCAGATCAAACGGCTCGAACAGCTTCTCGGCCACCGCCTCTTCGATCGAACAACGCGCGGAGTGAGGCTAACCCTGGCCGGCCAACTTCTCTCCGAACGCGCGCGGAGCACCCTCGAAAAGATTCAGGACGACCTGGCCCAGGTGCGCCGGCTTGGACGCGGTGAGGAAGGGACCCTGACGGTGGGTTTTAGCGGTTCAGTCATGTTTACGGATCTTCCGGTCGCCATTGAGAGGTACCGGCGCCGCTATCCAAAAGTGGAGCTTCGTCTGCGCGAACTAGCCACCTCCGCACAGATTGCCGCGCTGCTCGATGGAACGCTCGATCTGGCCTTCCTGCGAGACGGGGACCCGACTGAAGGCATCCAGATGAGCACGCTGATTGAGGAACGATACGTCGCAGTGTTGCCCCAGACCCATGCATTGGCGCGCAAACCGTCGCTGCGCGTCCGAGATCTACAACAGGAGCCTTTCGTCTTATTCGCGCGCCGGATGGGGCCGTTGGCTTTCGATAGAACCGTCGCCTGTTGCGAACGCGCCGGCTTCCGCCCCAACATCGTCCAGGACGCGCCACAGTGGCCTACTCTGATACGCCTGGTAGCCGCCGGCCTAGGCGTCTCGCTCGCTCCGGCGTGCGTGGCGAATGTAGCAATACCGGGCGCAGTCTACCGCGAGGTCCATTCAGCCTGTAGAACAACCGTAGATCTCGGGATGAAAACCGGACCAGCCACAACCCTCGCCAGCAACTTCATGGAAGTAGCGCGGCAGTATCTGGCGAAGTAGCCCCACACCAACAACTGCTTGGCGTCAGGTGTTGGGGAAGACCTGTCCTCGCTTGATCACAGCTTGAATCGGGTTGCCCCCAAACTCGTAAGCGAGCGAGCGGTAATCCGCGGATTTCAAGATCAGCAAATCTGCGCTTTTGCCAGGGTCCAAAGAACCAGCATCGCCGGCGATCCCGATAGCCGCAGCAGCGTTTATCGTGGCCGCGTGCAGCGCTTCGGCCGGCAGAAGTTTTTGATACCGGCAGGCGATCGCCATCACCAGCGGTATGGAGGGACACGGCGCCGACCCGGGGTTTCGGTCGGTAGCGAGCGCAACCGCTGCGCCCGCATCAATCATGGCGCGCGCATCGGCGAAACGATCGCCGCCGAAGTGGAAGTTTACTGCCGGAAGCACGACGCAGACAGTGCTCGCGCGCGCAGCCAGATTCAACTCCTCGCCAGGCGTGACGTCAAGGTGATCGATGCTCGCGGCTTCGAGCGAGAGTGCGAGCGCCGCGCCGCCGAGGTGAGTGAACTCGTCGACATGCGCTTTCACCCGCATTCGGTGGGCAATTCCAGCCTCCAGAATCCGGCGCGATTGCTCGAGAGAGAAGGCGTTCTGCTCGCAAAAGACATCGATGAAGAAGGGCACGCCGCGGCGCGCGAACGACGAATTGCCATACCAGGCCGCAGCCGCCGGAATCTGCTCTTCAATCACGCATTCCACATATTCTTCGGCATGGCCGGCGAATTCCAGCGGCACGGCATGCGCGCCGAGGAAGGTCGGCACCAGGTCGATCGGCTGCCCGGCGTCCAGTGCTTCGATCGCGGCCAACATCTTCAGCTCGGTTGCGGTATCCAGACCGTAGCCTGTTTTCACCTCGACGGATGTTGTGCCGAGTTGCAGCATTTCGCGCAGACGTGGCAGCGTTTCCTCCACCAGGCACTCGAGACTCGCTTCGCGCACGCGGCGTACCGTGCTATGGATTCCGCCGCCTGCCGCGAGAATATCCAGGTATGCGGCGCCGCGGATCTTAAGCTCGAACTCGTCCACACGGTTGCCCGCGTAGACCACATGCGTATGCGCATCGACAAAGCCCGGGCAAACCGCCCTGCCTGAGGCGTCGAGGGTGCGAGCGGCGGTGAATCTCCCGACGAGTTCGGCAGTGGGGCCAGTGGCGACGATTTGGCCCTTGTCGATCGCCACCGCTCCATCGGGGATGATGACGGGATCGAGCATCGCCGCGCCGCGCTTAGAGGCGGCGCCGGCCGCACACGTCACCAATTGCGCGGCATTCGTGACTAAAAGATCCACCCTGGTCATTTGCTTTGTGGCATCGGAATGCGAATGCCGTGGCTGTGCGCGAAATCGATTGCCTCCGGATACCCGGCATCGGCATGGCGCGCAACCCCCAAGCCGGGATCGGTGGTGAGCACGCGCTCGAGGCGGCGCGCCGCTTCAGGCGTGCCATCCGCTACGATCACCTGACCGGCGTGGATGCTGTAGCCGATGCCAACGCCGCCTCCGTGATGGATGCTCACCCATGTGGCTCCGCCCACTGCGTTGATCAGCGCGTTCAGCAGCGGCCAATCCGCGATCGCATCGGAGCCGTCCCGCATGGCTTCGGTTTCTCGATTGGGGCTGGCGACGGAACCGGAATCGAGATGATCGCGCCCGATCACGATGGGTGCGGAGAGCTCGCCTGAAGCCACCATTTCGTTGAATCGCAAGCCGGCCTTCACGCGTTCGCCATACCCCAGCCAGCAGATGCGCGCCGGCAGGCCCTGAAACTCCACGTAGCGTCTGGCCATCTCGAGCCAGCGAATCAGGTGGCGATCGTGCGCGAAGAGTTCAGCAACCGCACGGTCCGTCGCATAGATGTCCTCGGGATCGCCCGAGAGCGCGACCCAGCGGAACGGCCCCTTCCCTTCACAGAACAAAGGGCGGATATAACCAGGAACGAAGCCGGGATAACCAAACGCATCTTTCACACCGGCGTCGAAAGCGCGCTGGCGCAGGTTATTGCCGTAATCGAACACAACGCTGCCTTGGGCTTGAAAGGCGAGCATGGCGCGGACGTGCGCCGCCATCGATTCCATCGCCCGCTCCTGGTAGGCGCTTGCGTCGCGCTGGCGCAGTTCGGTGGCGGCCTCGATTGTCAGCCCAGCCGGAATGTAGCCGTAGAGAACATCGTGGGCGGCTGTCTGATCGGTAACCACGTCCGGGCGAGCGCCGCGCCGGAGCAGTTCGGGCAGCACTTCCGAGGCATTCCCAACCAGCGCGATCGAGCGCGGTTCCGCGGCGTTTTTCACCCAGTCAAGAGCCTGATCGAGATCGTTGGTCGAGACATCCACCTGCCGCAAAGCCAACCGCCGCTCGACACGGCGCGGATCCACCTCCACAATTAGAACCACGCCTTCGTTCATGGTCACCGAGAGCGGTTGCGCGCCGCCCATCTCTCCCAGGCCCGCAGTGAGAACGAACTTGCCGCGCAAGCTGCCCCAGCCCATCTTGCGCGCCAGCGCTCCGAAGGTCTCATAAGTCCCCTGCAGAATGCCCTGCGTGCCGATGTATATCCAACTGCCGGCCGTCATCTGGCCGAACATGATCAGGCCTTCCTTCTCCCACTTGTCGAAGTTTTCCTGTGTCGCCCACTTCGGCACGATGTTGGAATTGGCGATCAGGACGCGCGGCGCATCGAGGTGCGACCGGAAAACCGCCACCGGCTTGCCGGATTGCACCAACAGTGTTTCGTCGGGTTCCAGCCTCCGCAGGGTTTCGAGGATAGCTTCGAGCGCGGCGTGGTTGCGGGCCGCCTTGCCGCGGCCGCCATACACAATTAACTCCTCGGGGGCGAAGGCAACCTGCGGATCGAGATTGTTCTGCAGCATGCGCCAGGCCGCTTCGATCAGCCAGTTCTTACAGGTGAGTTGCGTGCCGTGTGGGCTCTTCATGAATGCCTTGCCAGGAAGTGAAAAATGGCGACGGCAGCCAGATGCGCGGTCCGGTTCTGCAGATCGAATTCGGGGTTCACCTCGGTAATTTCGAAGATGCGCGAGCGGGAGTCGCCGCCTGCCAGCGCCGCAATGCGACAGAATTCGCCGCCAGTCAGGCCGATGGGGTTGGGAGCCGAGACACCCGGGGCATCGGCTGCGCAAACGGCATCCATGTCGAGGCCCCAGAAAATCGCCTCCGCCGTCGATTCAATCAAGATTTGTTGGATTGCAGGAATCACTCCCACCTGCCGGAGCTCTTCCAGGCTGGCCGCGTTCGCTCCCTTGTCGAGCACGTATTGCAAATGGGAGGCAGCCACCGCAAAGGGCTGATAGGCGAGTTCGTAGAATTGCTCTGGTTTCAACCACCCCTCCTCGAGCAGCATGCGATAAGCCGTTCCGCTGTTGCGGACCGCGTTGTCTCGCACGTCCAGATGGGCGTCGATATTAAACGCGAGGACGCCGCCGGCCGTTTGCGCCAGCGCCGAGCAATCCGGGTAAGAGAGATCGTTCCCGCCGCCGAGCACGACCAGGCGTTTGCCATCCTGCAGGATTTGTTTGGCGACACTCTGGTGCACGGCATGGGTCTCTTCGAGCGATGGCTGGATGAGGGTGTCTCCCAGATCGAACAAGCGGACGGCGCCGGGCTTCACCAGGCGATAGAGGCTTCCTCGGATGGCATCCGGAGCCTTCGCGGCGCCTGGCCGCCCACCGTTGCGGCGAACGCCTTCATCCTGCGGACAGCCGAGCAGAACCACGCCCGCTGAGGCATAATCTTCCGGTGATGAGAGAACCGACTCGCCAAGCCGCGGATCGCCGGGCTCATTTTTGCGAAAGAACAGGGCGGGATCCGGACGGCTGGTGCTGGCAAAAATGTCGGTCATAAACGGCCGCGAAAACACTGGCTCGCAATTCACAGTTTGGCAGGCGACAAGATCGCCTGCCCCACCTACCTTACTTAAAGCGTTTCCGCCAGCCGGAGGGCTGCTCTTACATCGAGCGCCACACCGGCGGCGCCGAGTTCCTTGTACAAATCGGGAGCCGCGCGAAAAGCGCATCCACCCAGGATGACTCGCACCTGACGTCCCGGTATGGCGCGCGCTGCCGCGATAAGCCGCCTGACGCCCGGAAGGTTGAAAAGCATGGTGGCCGAAATCCCAAGCACGTCGGCACGGTGGTCATCGATCGCCTTCAGCACGCCCGCGGCTGGCGTGTTGGTGCCCAGAAATTGCACGTCCCAACCCGCCGATTCCAGCACGTCCGCAACCATGTTGGGGCCTACCTGGTGCTGCTCGCCTTCCACCCCCGTGATCACCATTCTCCCCTTTTGCGGTCGGGTCGATTTGATCAGCGGATAGAGATGCGCGATGACATGTTGTGTGATCGCCGTAGCCATGTGTTCCTGGGCCACGGTGATGCGGTTTGCCTCCCACATCCGCCCAACCTGGTACATCGACTCCTGCAGGACATCGGCGTAAACGTCCACTACACTGTGACCGCGCCGGACCGTCTCCACCGCAATGCCCGTCGCGGCCTGGCGTTGGCCGTGCAGGATGGCTTGGAGATATAAGGCCTGGACGCTGGCCAATTCAGGGGGCTTTCCGTCGGGGCCTGGAACGCCAACTCTGCCCGCCGGCGGGTCGTCAACGGTGGACTTAAGGGCGGACTTGATGAATTCCGCCACCTCAGCCGCAAGCGGCGGAGCCAGACGGGATTGCAGCTCGCTCGAAATCTGCTCGACGTTCCTGTGCAGAAAGCTGGGAGCGATACCGCGGCTTTCCAGAACGCCGGCAGTCCACTGCAGATACTCGCCGTACGCGCGAGCCGCGCCGCTTTCAATCGCCGCAGCGAGAAAGTCCTGGTGAAAGATGGCATCCTCGATGCCGCGCAGCCTTGCCAGTTCGCCGTAGCGCGTCACCCAATCCGGGTACAGCAGGAGGAATTCCTCCGTCACCTTTTCTGCTATCTCCCTGCGAAACCTCAGTAACCGCTGGGCGAGGGCGGCGCGCTCTGCTATGGGACTATCGCTCAGCATTAGTTTGCTCCCCGCTTTCCCCTCCAGTCATCAAGTCATGACAATTCGGGCAGCAGCCGTGGCTGAGAAAAAGGCTGTTCGTCTTCAGGTATTCCACCACTCCTTCCCAGCGCGCCTCCCCGGTTTTCACCTTGCCGCAGTACATGCAAATGGGCAGTGTCTCCTGGATCTTCCGAAGGTGCCAGTGCGATTCGTTCAGCTCCGCCAGGGTTTGCTCGAGCTTCTCGTTAGCCTGTCGCAGTTCTTTCGTAATCTTCTCGTTCTCGCGTACCAGCAATGCCCACCCGTTGTTCATTTCGAGGAGCTCATTGGCAAGCGCCCGATCATGATCCCGAGCGGGTTCTCCCACCAGCACGAAGTCTTGGCGGTTTACCTCAACGTGGCATCCCAGGGTGTGAACGGCATGGTCCCGATCGACGAAATTCAGGAGCACAGGGCCCTCCGGATCCCGGTCCCCGGATTTCAGGATGGCCTGGATGGACGCGGCATCGGCCTCCGTCAGCCGATCCCAAAGGCACTGCCCGGCCAGACCCCCGGCGGCCTCCTGGAGCAGCGACTCGAATGCGGGGTTAGCGGCCACAATTCCGCCGTCCAACCTGGCCCTCAGCCAGTGCAGCGTCCAAGTGCCGGCTAGAAACCGGGATAGCCGGGCGATGGGCGTGTCATCGTCGCTGGCCGGCGCCTCTGGGAACGGGTCGGGCAAGATATCGAACGTCCGAATGCTGGTATGGGACGCATCGAGTTTAAGCCCTTTGGGAATCCAGCGGTGAGAGAGGTTGTGGGCCGCGCTGGAATGCCAGCTCTGGTAGGATTCCTGGCTGGTCCAACGCGTCAGCAGCTGAAAGGTGCAGCCATCCTGATTGTCGACTACCACGTCCATGCCTAGAAATCCAGGCGCGTCGTCTACCAGGCCCGGGCGGTCGAGGAACGCCTGCCGAACCGCACCTTCCATTCCATTTGCCACTTTGAACGTGGATGTGACCAGGACCACAGACCCCCCTCGCCTTCCGCTCAGCCGACGCGCCAGTTGGCGTTGAAGCCCGGCTTTCGTAGGTATTGCGCTCCGCGATCCAGCAGCGCCGCCCCGCTACTGGTAATTTTACGCTTACGCGGATGGCTACATTGGTTTTTTGCTGAACTAACGAACTCGACGGTAGTGCGTCTACCCAGAAATCAGGATTTAGGGTAGAATATCTACCAACACTATGCCGGCGTCGATACCTGGGCGAATTGAACTGCTGCAAGGCACTCTCGACATGTTGATCCTGCGCACCCTGCTGTTCGGGCCCGCTCACGGGCACCAGATTGCCAAGCACATCCAGCGAACAACCGAAGACCTGCTCCAGGTTGAACACGGATCGCTCTATCCGGCGCTCCATCGCTTAGAACGCAAAGGCTGGATCGCCGCCAGATGGGAGCCAGCCGCAAAGGACCTGAAGCGGGAATTCAAATACTACCGGTTGACGGCGGCTGGGAAGAAGCAGTTGCTGGCGGAAGAGTCGAAGTGGAAGCAGATGACGGGCGCGATCGCGCGAGTGATGTGGCCGGCCGAGGAGGGTTGAGATGAGTTGGCGGCTGAACGATGGTTGGTGGACCTGGTTGTCGCGAGAGCGCCGCGAGCTGGATCTTGAGCGCGAACTGCGCTGCCACCTGGATGTGGAGGCGGAAGAACAAAGCCAGGCGGGTGTCCCGGATGAGGAAGCACGTTACGCCGCGCAACGCGCTCTGGGAAACGCCACGCTAATCAGGGAGGATACACGCGCCATGTGGGAATGGAGTTCGGTGGAACGCCTTTGGCAGGATTTTCGCTACGCGGCGCGCATAATGGCGCGCAGACCCGTGTTCACAGCCATCGCCGTCCTCTCACTCGCGATTGCGCTGGGAGCAAACACGGCCGTATTCTCCTTCGCGCGCGCAGTCGTTTTCAAATCGTTGCCCGTCCCAGGCGCGGAACGTTTGGTCATCCTCAGGCAGCGAAACGAAACGTTTCACATGGAAAATTGCTGCTTCCCTTACCGGTTCTTCGCCGAACTGCGCAAGCAGGACACCGGCTTTGAAGACATGCTCGCGGTGAATCCTACGGAAATAAAGCTCACCGATGCCGGCCAAACCGAAAAGCTACAAGCCGAAATCGTCAGCGGCAATTACTTTCAAATGTTCGGTGTGCGCCCGGCTGCGGGGCGCCTCCTTTCCGACAGCGACCAGCAAGCTGGGGCCGCAAGCCGTGTTTGCGTGATCAGTTATAGACTCTGGCAGGAGCGTTTCGGCGGCAGACCTGACGTCGTCGGCCGCCGAGTTCTGCTGGATGCGGAGCCGTACCAGATTGTCGGCGTGAGCGAAGCGGGATTCTCGGGCGCGGCCTTGCATGAGCCTCATGATCTTCAGATTCCGGGTTCGACGGCTGCCTACTATCAGGATGCCGGCGACGCAAAGGGATGGGGTCAACTGGTCGCACGGCTAAAACCAGGCGTCACGCTCGATCAGGCGCGGGCCCGGCTGAACGTCATCGGAAAACAAGTCGAGCGCGCGGTGGGACCGAAGATGTCCCAATACGACGACTTCCTGCTTCGTGACGGCAGTCAGGGTGTCGATTCAAAGAAGGAGCAATTTGGCAAGCCGCTGCTCTTGCTTCTGATGTTGGTGGCCGTCGTGCTCCTGGTCGCCTGCGCAAATCTGGCTGCCCTGCTGCTGGTTCGGTCGGTGGAGCGTATGCGGGAGGCAGGCATGCGCGTGGCACTCGGTGCGAGCCGGCCGGCCCTTTTCCGGCAGTTCCTCGTGGAGAGCTTGCTTCTCTCGGTAACAGGCGGCCTAGCCGGCTGGCTGCTCGCCCAGGTACTCATACAGGCGCTGCTCGATCTGCTCGGGCCCCAGGGTGACGGGCTGCTGCTTCAAGTGCGCCCCGACAAGACCCTCTTCTTGTTTTCCGCCGCCGCCGCGCTTGCAGCCGGCTTGGTTTTCGGCTTACTGCCGGCCTGGCGCGCCGCACACGCCGACCCCATGCCCGCTGTCCATGGCACCCCAATCGGTTCCGGCCGGAAATGGCTGGTTTCGCGCTTCATCGTCGCCGGCCAGGTCGCACTCTCACTGGCATTGCTGTTCTCGGCCGGCCTCTTCGCGCAGACCCTGCGAAACCTCCGTTCCATCGACCTCGGTTTTCACCCTGAGAATGTCTCCCTGCTCCGCATCGATCTCAGCGGAACCACATACCGCGATCAGCGCGCTTCAAACTATTTCGACGAGCTGCTCCGCCGGGCCCGCCAGCTCCCGAATACGCGCGCGGCCAGCTTAGCCCAAATCAGTGTGCTCTCAGGAAGCATGGAGATGATCACCGTCACAATTCCGGGCTACGCATCGCCGAACCATTTGACGCCGACCACCTACTTCAACACCATCAGCAGCGGTTATTTTCGGACGCTCGGCATACCGCTCGAGGCTGGCCGCGACTTCACCGCCAACGAGAACAATGCCAATAACAACGAAGTCGCCGTCATCGTCAACGAGCACTTTGCACATGAGTTCTTCGCGGGCGATGCGCTTGGCAAGGAGTTTTTGTATGGCGGTGGAATCAAGTCTCGCGTTGTCGGCATCGCAGGAACCGCCAAGTTCCTGGTGGTGAAGGAGACGCCACACTCCGTGATGTATCTCCCGACTACCCGCAAGAACTACTTCCCGGACGACCTCTTCCTCCAGGTACGATCAACCAGTGACCCGCGAACGGCAATGGGTGAACTGCGAGCGCTCCACCAAGGCCTCGATCCTCGAGTTCCCATTGGGAGCATCGCCACCATGCAAATGCAAATCGACCATGCGCTCAGCCGGGAGCGTCTGCTTTCGTTCTTGTCGATATCACTTGCCCTGGTGGCCGTGGCTCTGGCGGCAATCGGCCTGTATGGCGTACTCTCGTTCTCGGTCGCCCGGCGGATGCGCGAGATAGGCATCCGCATGGCGGTTGGCGCGGAACGGCAGCGAATCCTGAGCTTGTTCCTGAAAGAAAGCACTTGGGTAGTCGTGGGAGGCATCGCTCTCGGCGCTCCGCTAGCTTTCTTGAGCGGCAAGCTGGCGTCTTCTCTGTTGTACGGCGTCCAACCGCAGGACAGCGGAGCGGCAGTACTCGCCATGGCTCTCTTGATTGGCGTAGCCCTCGCAGCCACAGCGATTCCGGCCTGGCGCGCCTCGCGAGTCGACCCGATCGTCGCTCTGAGACACGAGTAGGGGTTGCCAGCACACCCGTGGCACAGCCTTCAGGCTGTGTCAGAATCACAGCACCACAGCCTGAAGGCTGTGCCACATGAACTTGCGAGATACGATTGTCGCTCTGTCAACCCCGCTCGGTCGCGGCGGGTTGGGCGTCGTTCGACTCTCCGGACCCGAGGCGCGCGAGATCGCTTCGCGGTTCCTCCGTTTTCCCGCGGCGCCGGTCTGGAGGCCCTGGTCCTCACAGCTCGCCTCGCTCATCGGCGAAGACGGCACATTGGTGGATCATGCAGTCGTCACATTCTTCGCCAGCCCCCGCTCATACACTGCCGAAGATGTGGTCGAGATCGGGTGCCACGGCGCTCCGGTCGTCTTGCGATTCGCCGTCGAGCGCGCCATTCGCTCCGGCGCCCGCCTCGCCACTCCCGGCGAATTCACCTTGCGCGCTTACCTGAACGGGCGCATCGATCTTCCCCAAGCCGAAGCCATTCGCGAGCTGATCGATTCGACCACTCTCTATCAGGCGCGCGTTGCCGCCCAGCAGGTCGAGGGCTCCGTATCCCGGCGCTTGCGGCCCCTCAAGAATCAGCTTGTGGAGTTGATCGCGCTGCTCGAGGCCGGAATCGATTTCGCTGAAGATGACATCAGCGTTGCCGCCCCCGCCGAGATCCTGCGCCGCCTCACCCCCATCCAGAACGATGTCGCCGCCCTGATTAGCAGCTTTCAATCCGGCCGGCTCGTCTTCGAGGGTTTAACGCTCGCCATTGCCGGCCGCCCCAACGTGGGGAAAAGCAGCCTCTTCAACCGCCTGCTCGAGCGCGACCGCGCCATTGTCACCGGCATTCCGGGCACTACCCGCGACACAGTTTCGGAAAGCACCAGCCTCGCCGGCATTCCCGTCAAGCTCATAGACACCGCCGGTATTCGCGAGACTACAGATCTGGTGGAAACCCTCGGCGTCGAGCGCAGCCACGAGGCCATGGCCGAGGCCGACCTCACGCTGCTGGTGGTGGATCTCTCAGAACCCGAGACCCAGGAAGACCGCGCCCTGTTTGAAAAGCTGCGCGCTCGCAAGCCGCTGGTGGTGGCCAACAAATGCGATCTTCCCAGCCGCTTCCAGCCCCGCGAGCCACTCGAATTGGTGAGCGTCTCAGCCGTTTCCGGCGATGGAATCGACACGTTGCGCGAGCAGATTCTCTCGCGCCTCGCGCCCGCCGGGATAGCCGATCCGGAAAGCGGCGCAATCACCAGCCTGCGCCACGCCACATTGCTCGAGGAATCCCGCGACGCCATGGCCAATGCTCGGCGCGCGGTGGAATTCGGGATTCCTCATGAGATGCTGCTGCTCGATCTGTATGCCGCCTTGCAGCCCATCGACGCCGTCACCGGCGCTACCACCGCCGATGACATCCTCAACCGCATCTTTTCAACTTTCTGTATCGGGAAGTGAATCCGCGGTATCTGCGGCCGCCGCCGCAATCGAGGTCTCTTCGGCGCCCGTCGCAGCCTGCCGCCGAATCGCGTCCAGCACCCCATTCAGAAACGGAATCGATTCGTCGCCGGAAAACTGCCGCGCCAACTCGAGCGCTTCGTCGATAATCACCGCTCCGGGCACCGCGCCCTGCTCCATTTCGAAAACCGCCAGCCGCAGAATGTTGCGATCCACCGCCGCCATTCGCTCAATGCGCCAGTGTTCGGCCTTCCCCTGGATCGTTCGATCGATAGCCTCCACCTTCGCCACCGTCCCGCGCACCAGCTCTTCCATGAACCGGTCAGCCTTCAGCGGCGTCTCCGATTCGGTCTCCGAGGAATGCAGCGAATCGTAATAATGGCGAATGGCCTGGCCGATATCCTCGCGCCGCTGGTCCCATTCAAATAGAACCTGCAGCGCGCGTTTTCGCGACCGGTGGCGTGCCGCCATCTGCTTTAGCGCTGCTCCCGCAGCCGCTTCACCAGGTTCGCCATCTCGATCGCCGTTTCGGCGGCTTCCGCGCCTTTGTTGCCGCTCTTGCCGCCGGCGCGGTCCATCGCCTGTTGCATGTCGTCGGTTGTGAGCACGCCAAACGCGATGGGAACACCCGTATCCAGGCTCACACGCTGCAGCCCTTCGGCGGCCGCTCGCGCTATATATTCAAAGTGCGGCGTATCGCCCCGAATCACCGCCCCCAGCGCCACAATGCAATCGCAGTAATGCGCCATTTCGCGTGCCGCCGATGCCAGTTCGAACGCCCCTGGCACCTTGACGAAAATCACATTTTCGTGCGGGCATCCCCGCGCCTCCAGCACCTCTAAAGCCGCGCTAGACAAGGCTTCGGTGATGAACTCGTTGAAACGGCTGACGAGTATGCCAACCCGCAACTGCTTCGCGTCTTGTGTCCCTCGAAAGGTCTGATACGGCATGCCGCGGCGGACTCGGCGGAAACTTCGCCGCCGTCTCTTGCATTGTGAACGCGCTGGTCTAAATCGCTGTAAAACCAGTCCCCTATGGGATAATCCAGGTTTTAGCCCTCAGTTTACCGCATGGATTCCCGCTATATCCGGAACTTCTCGATCATCGCCCACATCGATCATGGGAAGTCGACGCTGGCGGACCGGCTCCTCGAATACACCGGCGCTCTGTCCCAACGCGAGATGATGGCGCAGGTCCTCGACACCATGGACCTCGAGCGCGAGCGCGGCATCACCATCAAAGCCCACGCCGTTCGCCTCAACTACAAAGCCGACGACGGCAACCTCTACGAGTTGAACCTGATCGACACGCCGGGCCACGTCGATTTCACCTATGAAGTGTCGCGCAGCCTGCAGGCCTGCGAAGGCGCGCTCCTGGTGGTGGATGCCTCACAGGGTGTCGAGGCACAGACGCTCGCCAACACCTACCTCGCCCTGCATCACAATCTCGAGATCATTCCCGTGATCAACAAGATTGACCTGCCTTCCGCAGAGCCCGAGCGCATCCAGGAACAGATTGAACAAGTGATCGGCCTGGATGCCAGCGAAGCCATCATGGCCAGCGCCAAGAACGGCGTCGGCATTCACGAGATTCTGGAAGCGGTGGTGCTCAAAGTGCCCCCTCCCAGAGGCGACCCCTCCGCCCCTCTGCGCGCCCTCATCTTCGATTCCTGGTTCGACAGCTATCGCGGCGTCATTATTCTGGCCCGTATCATCGACGGCTCCATCCGCGTGGGCCAAAAGATCCGCCTCTGGTCGAATGGCCGCGTCTTCGAGGTGGAAGGCCTCGGCTTTCAATCTCCCAAACCGATTCCCTGCAACGAGCTCACGGCCGGCGAAGTCGGATTCCTTTTCGCCACCATCAAGACCGTCTCCGATGCCCAGGTGGGCGACACCATCACCGACGACGCCCACCCCGCTTCCGAGCCCCTGCCCGGCTTCGAGCTGATCAAGCCAATGGTGTTTGCCGGGCTCTATCCCGTGGAATCCCACGAACACGGCCTGTTGCGCGACGCGCTCGAGAAATTGCGCTTGAACGACTCCGCGCTCAGCTTCGAGCCTGAGAGCTCCACCGCCCTGGGCTTCGGCTTTCGCTGCGGCTTCCTCGGCCTGCTGCATCTGGATATTGTGCAGGAGCGGCTCGAACGCGAATTCCAGATTGACCTGATTACCACGGCACCAAGCGTCCGTTATCGCGTCACTACCACGGCAGGCGACATGGTCGAGGTCGACAACCCGCAGAAATTTCCAGATCCGTCCAGCGTCGAACTGATTGAAGAGCCCATCATTGACGCCACCGTGATCACTCGCGAAGAATCTCTTGGCGAGATCCTCAAACTGCTCGAAGAGAAGCGCGGCGAGCAGAAAAAATTCGAGTACATTGCGGGCGGCCGCGTCCTGTTGCTCTATGAGCTGCCCCTCAATGAGATCGTGCTCGATTTCTACGACCGGCTCAAGTCCGCCTCCCGGGGTTACGCCTCGCTCGATTACCACTTGTCCGGTTACCGCGCTTCGTCGCTGGTGAAGCTCGACGTGCTGGTTGCGGGCGAGCCCGTCGACGCGCTGTCGATCATCGTCCACAAGGAGTTTGCCTACGAGCGCGGCAAAAACCTGATTGAGCGCTTGCGCAAATTAATCCCGCGCCAGATGTTCGAGGTGGCCTTGCAGGCCGCTGTCGGGAACAAAATCATCGCCCGCGAGACCATCTCGGCTTTGCGAAAGAACGTGCTCGCCAAGTGCTACGGCGGTGATATCACCCGCAAGAGGAAACTACTCGAGAAGCAGAAGGAAGGCAAAAAAAGAATGAAGCGCGTAGGCCGCGTGGAAATCCCTCAGGAAGCCTTTCTCTCGGTCCTAAAAGTGGGCGATAGCGATTAGCCGGCCCCATGCGTGAGCTTGGGGCTATTCCGATAGCCCACAGCCTGAAGGCAAGGCTGCATAACCACAGCCTGAAGGCTGTGCCACAGGTGGCCAGGTTGCAGCAAAATGTGGCACACACCCTCAAGCTGAATGTGGCACAGCCTTCAGGCTGTGGACTGCCCTGGCAACAGATGTGGCACAGCCTTCAGGCTGTGGACTGCCCTGGCAACAGATGTGGCACAGCCTTCAGGCTGTGGACTGCCCTGGCAACAGCTGTGGCACAGCCTTCAGGCTGTGGACTGCCCTGGCAACAGCTGTGGCACAGCCTTCAGGCTGTGGACTGCCCTGGCAACAGATGTGGCACAGCCTTCAGGCTGTGGACTGCCCTGGCAACAGATGTGGCACAGCCTTCAGGCTGTGGTTCCACACTTTCTCTGAGATTCCTGGCAGATCCATCCCACTGTTAAAACAAATGTATCGTCGCAACCTCCCTCATTGGTACCCAGAAGGTGCAGCTGTCTTCGTAACCTGGCGCCTCTTCGGATCATTGCCGCCCCAGGGAGGAGTGAAAGATGGACGCGCATTCGCTGCGTTGGACCGCGCCATGGACCGCGCCCAATCAGGCCCAGCCTGGCTGCGACAGCCCGCCGTAGCCGACGTTGTCTCCAAAGTCATTGAAGCAGCGGACGCCGACCGCCACCTTTGCCGCCTTTATTCCTTCGTCGTGATGCCGAATCACGTGCACCTTCTAATTACTCCTTACCGGCCATTGCGTCAGGTGACGAACTGGATCAAGGGAGTGTCGGCGCGCAGGGCAAATCAGGCGCTCAATCGAACCGGGGAGAGGTTCTGGCAGGACGAGTCCTTCGATCATTGGGCGCGGTCTGTGCAAGAGTTCGAGAAAATCGAACGTTACATCCTTGAAAACCCAATCCGAGCGGGCCTGGTATGTAAAGCTATTGACTGGAAATTCTCATCCGCTGGACGGTTAGCCCAGACTAGTAAAGATTGCACAACCACAGCCTGAAGGCTGTGCCACACATGGAGCAGGCTTGTGCCACACATGGAGCAGAGCTTGTGGCACACATAGAGCAGAGCTTATGGCACACCTGGAGCAGAGCTTGTGCCACACATGGAGCAGAGCTTGTGGCACACATGGAGCAGAGCTTGTGCCACACCTGGAGCAGAGCTTGTGGCACACATGGAGCAGAGCTTGTGGCACACATAGAGCAGAGCTTGTGGCACACATGGAGCAGGCTTGTGCCACACATGGAGCAGGCTTGTGCCACACATGGAGCAGGGCTTGTGGCACACATAGAGCAGAGCCTGTGGCACACATGGAGCAGGGCTTGTGGCACAGCCTTCAGGCTGTGGTTATGGCTTCGACCCAAACTCCCTGTAAACTCCCGCTGCCTCGCTCACTGTCAAAGGAACATTGCTGACAAGCACACGATAGAGGAACCTCAGCTTCTCACCGCTCTTCAACGACGCCCCTCCCACCTCTTTGGACCCTTGGTCGAAATCCTTCACCCCGAACGGGTTCACGGCAAACAACCCATACGCCCGGGCATGCCAGCGAGGCGGGTGATTGTAGTTTGAGGGGTGATCGAAAATCACAATCGCCACCGGCTTTCCGTCCACATTGCCCGAGTATTCCGCCCAATCCGCGCGCTTGCCCCAGATCTCCTTCTCCCCTCGGCTCCCGAGTGAATTCAACAGTTGGCCGCCCACCGTCTCACGCATCGAGTCGGCGACGCGGATCGCGAAAAATCCTTCTTTAGTGTCGTCAAAGTGCAGATCCCGCCTCGCCGCGAACTCGAGCGCAAAGTCAATCGTCCTGCTCGTCGCCCCTCCCCGGAACTCCATCAGGCGTGATTCCGTGAGCATTTCTTTCCCCGCCGGGTCGCGCCACGAGAACTCGGAGCGTATGGCGCCGCTGTCCTCCTTCCTCTCCAGCCTGGGACGGTCCATAAGCACGATGGTTCCACGGTTCGGCGTCGTATACGCCTGCTCGTTTTCCCAGAAGTTGATGCCGCTAATGCTCCCGTAGCCGATAAACAGCCCGCGATGGTGGGGATGGTCCTGCGTCTCGCCCGCAACCTGGCTCATCGGAAACTGGCGGGTCACCACGCGCCCGTCCGCCGCCCGCAGCGGGTGTAAAAACGGTTTCGGATACTCGGAACCGATGTAGAAATCCGTGAAAGGCTTGCCGTCGACCAGGATCGCAATGTGGTCCGGTGCGGAATGGAACTCAACTTGTGCTGGCACCGGCGAGGCGCAAATGAGCGCTGCGGCCGCAAGCCAGCCCACCATCCACAGCCGCCCGGCGACTCGCGCGAAAGCTTCCCCTGCATTGTCGTGCATGCGCTCGATATATCATGAGATTGTCGGTTTAGCAACAAGGAGACTCCATGGGTCCTGTCGGCGTCCCAGAAATGTTCGTCATTTTCATCGTGGCGCTTGTCCTGTTCGGCCCCAAGAAACTGCCCGAGCTGGGCCGCACAATCGGGAAAGCCCTTACGGAATTCCGCCGTGCGTCCAGCGAACTGAAAGCCCAGTTTGAGTCTCATTTACGCGAGTTGGAGCGGGAAGGGCAATCGATCAAGAGCGTTGTAAACAGTTACACCGAAGTGCCCAGCACCTACTCTTACGGGAATGACGACTATGCTCGTTATGACCCGGAGTACAACCCGTATTCCAGCTCGAATGAGACCAACGGCTCACAACCCTCCACCACGAGCACCACCGCAATTCAGGATGCTCATTCGCAACCGGAAGCTGCCGTCGCGGCCGAGCCCCTCGCCCAGAACCCTGTTCCTGGCACTGTGGCCCGCACCGCGGGAACCGAACCGGCACATTCCGACGCTGGCGCCGAGGTCCATTCCGCCTAGGGTCGCCCGCGTAAGAAAGGTGACATGTCCGACGAGTCAAACGAGCCGCGTCCGGCGGAGAGTGAGGGTGCGTCTCCCGAGAGCGCCTCAAATCACCATGAGGCCCCGCCTACGCCCGCGGAGCCTTCGCCTCTTCTAGAGCCCGCGCCCCTGCCGGAGCCTCCGCCTGCGCCAGCGCCTGCACCCCCACCAGCACCCGCAGTCGCCCTCAATCCCGAGGTCATGCCGCCGCCGGCCGCTGCGCCTGCGGCGACTGCCGTTGCAACAATCCCCGCGCCATCCGCCGCTTTGGTGCGCCGCCCACCCACCCCGCCGCCCCCTCCTCCACCACCGAGTGACGGCGACGAAGAAGAAGAAGGCATGCTCCGCATGTCGTTCATGGAGCACCTCGAGGAATTGCGCACGCGCATCATCCGCTCTCTCGGCGGGTTCGTTGTCGTCTTCCTGGCCACCATGATCTTCGCTCCGGAAATCTGGCGCGTCATTTCCGCTCCTGCAACCTCTGCCCTCAAACAGCTTGGCTACAAAGGAGACCTGGTCGCCATCACGCCGATGGAGCAGTTTTCCACCATCTACGTATATGCGCCACTGCTCGTCTCCATCTTTGTCTCGTCGCCGTGGCTCCTCTATCAGGTCTGGGCGTTCATTTCCCCCGGCCTCTATAAAAAAGAAAAACGCTGGGCAGTCCCCTTCATCGCCACTACCTCGCTGCTGTTCATCGCCGGCGGCTGCTTCGCCTACTTCATCGCATTCCGGTACGCCCTGGTCTTCCTGCTCGGCATCGGCCGCGACATCCACGTCACTCCTTTTGTTTCGATCAGCGAGTATTTCGATCTGTTCGTCAACGTGACCCTCGGCGTTGCGCTCGTCTTCGAACTGCCCGTTCTGATCTTTTTCCTGACCCTGCTGCGCATCGCCTCGCCCCGCTTCCTGATGAAGCATTGCCGCTACGCGATTCTGGCGATCGTCATCATCGCCGCCATCGTCACACCCACTCCCGACGCGTTCAACATGATGCTCTTTGCCGTGCCGATGGTGGCGCTGTTCTTTGTGGGCGTCTTCGCCAGTTACCTGCTTGTGCTCAAGCGCGAGGGCAGGAAGTTCCCCTGGCGAAGGATTTGGCTGATAACTTTCGGCGTGCTGGCCCTATTGGCGGGCTTCGTCGCGCTGATGATTTACCACTATCAATTCCACATCATTCGCCATTGGCCCTACCTGACGAAATAATATGGGTCTCGACCGGAGGAGGAACCTGCTGTAGGCACAGATGTGGCACAGCCTTTAGGCTGTGGCGCCGGGGCTGCCCTGCAACACGATCGTTACTGCGCCCAGGAGTCTTCCGCCATCAAGCGATGCACGAAAAGAACACGCGCCCATAGCCGATTTCGCCGGTGACGCCGGCTTCCATCGCCGTCCGGCAGGTCACGGAGCGAAACGCAGCCGCCTCCAGCGCGGCGTGCACTTCCTTTTCTTCGAAGCAGCGCTGCGGCACGATGCTGCGCCGGCGCTCCCAGAATCCATTCCCCGTCCGCACAAACCAGATCACCTCGGTCTCGACGCATCGGGTGGTTGGATCGAATCTCCCTTGCACCAGGCTCACGCTTTCCTCGGCAACCTCCGCTGTCCAATGCGTCCAATCCAGTCGGTACGCCTCCTCCGTGTTCATGTCGAAGACAAAGGGCGCCGCGGGCTCAAGCGCCGCATGGACGGAGGCGAACGCCGAGGCCAGATCCTCCACGGAAAGCAGATGGTTCATCGAATCGAAGGTAGAGAGCGCGCCCTCGAACTTCTCTTCCAGCCGGAACTCCCGCACATCGGCATGAACGAATCGCGCCTGGCGAACTTCGCGCCGGGCATATTCGAGCAGTGCGGCTGAATTGTCGATTCCGGTGACGCGGTAACCGCGCGAGGCCAGCTCACGCGTCATATGTCCACTGCCGCAGCACACATCGAGCAATTTGGCCGCGGGCCGTAGGCGTGGGAAGAACAATCGCTCCAGCGCCGGCGTTGCTTGCGGCACAAACCAGTTGTCCCAATGCTGGTGGTAAAGGCCGGCGATCGCGTCGTAAGGGGAGTCGCCGCCGCTGGAGGGATAGGGCACGGATTGGGCGCTAATCTCTGGTGCCCGGGGCGGGACTTGAACCCGCACTCAGCTTGCGCTGAAAAGGATTTTAAGTCCTTTGCGTCTGCCAATTTCGCCACCCGGGCTTATTGATCCAGCATAGCCAAGGCGTGCTTCGCAGGGCGATAGAGAAGCTTTTGACCCAAGGGGGTCAGCGGGTTTTCTACCACTCGACTTGAATCAGTGACACGGCCGAGAGTGGCAGAGGGAAGTTCAGCTTCAATGTGTGGTCATGCACCCCGGCCCATCGCGGCGAGTCTAGCTCCTGCAACTGGCCGGCGGCCTCCAGCTCCGCGTACTGCGCGGTCTCCGGCTGTTGCGGCGAGCCCATTCGTTTCCACGCCGTCCAGGAGTTACTGTGGGTCTCATCAACCCGATAATGGCGCACCATCACCCGCCCCTCGGCGAGAGGTAGACTCGCCAACTCCAGCGTCACTGCCGCCTGCCATCGAGAACCCTCCTCGCCGGTCAAGTCGTCGTCTTTGTAATTCCAGACCAGAACAGAGACCGAGTGTTCGCTGCCAACCGCGAGAGCATCAACATCCGCGTTCGCCGGCACGCCATCGGCCAGCAGACTGGATAGCGACACCCGACCCGTGCTTTCAGCCTCCAGCAGATCGCCGCGCATCTGGCCCGCCATGCGGAACAGGTTCAGGACGGGCTTGTCGATGCCGTTGGTGGCGAGTGTGCGGAAGCCGTCGAAATAGGGCTGGTCTTCAAATTCGAAAGCCCAGGTCAGGATACCTGCGAGGTTGATTTTTTCCTGGCTGGCCAGCTCGAGGATGGTTTTCAGCATCGCCGCCGTATAGCAAGCGTAGAGAGCGCCGTTGCGGTAGGCGTTTTGCGGATATACCCGCGCCGAGCAGGCAGCGCAGCCTTCCGGATCGGACTCGCTGATCACGATGGGAAGGTCGCGGAACTTCGCGAACCCGGAGATTACTTGAAAACCGTGCAGCACGTCGCCGGCATGGTTGGAGATGCCCATACGCACGCGACCCTCATCCACTCGCGGGCGGCCCTTGGCATGGAAGGTAATGAAATCGAGCGGCGCGCCCGGCTTGCCAGTGACAGAGTTCCGCCCGTTCGCGCAATGCTCGAGAAACTGGCGCAGAAATTTCGATCCGCCTCCGGTGGTAGCGGGCCCGCCCACCTTCGCCGCTGCGAGCGCGCGCTTCACGCCGTCCGCTGCGTAGTCATAGAGCTGGTCGTATTCTTCCGGTGTGCCGTGCCAATAGCTGATGTCGGGCTCGTTCCACACCTCCCAATACCAGGAGGCGACCTCGCTTGGCCCGTATTTCTTCACGCAATGGCTGACCCATTGATAGACAAGTTCTCCCCATTTGGTGTAGTCCCGAGGCGGGTAACTCCAGCCGACGCTATAGAGTTCGTTCTTCGCTCCGGGCGTCCAGACACCGGCGTACGGCTGCGGCTTGGCGGAGAGAGCCTCAGGCATGAAACCGATTTCGACAAAGGGCTTGGCGCCGGCTGCGAGGTAGGTGTCAAAGATGCGATCCGTGATGCTCCAGTCGTAAACCGGTTTCCCGGATGCATCTTCTGTGTAGGCGTTAGTCGATCCCCACTTCAAGCGGGCGGCGCCATCGCCGGTGGCCAGCAGGAAGTGCGCGCGAATGTAGACCGGACTGGCGCCGAGTGCCGCTAGCTCGGATACAAGCTTGCGGCCGTTTTTCGTGTACGTATAATTCGGCTCGTCGTAGCCGAAGTAACCGTAAACGGGTTGGAACGGGCGGACCTTGGTTGCGGCATCGACGCGAATGGTCACCCCTTGCTGCGCAGGCGCAGACGCCGCGACGGTGAGCAAGAGGGCCAAAACAAGCGTGGCGCGGCTCGGGTTATGAGAGCCAATTGGGCAAATGCGGCGGCGCATGTCTCTCAACAGGGTAGCCGCTCGGAGCCGACGGACACGAGCTACTTGTGCGCGGTCATGCTGATTTCGACGTGGGCTTTCGGAGAAACCAGCTTCAGGACGCCCACTGTGGCGCGAGCTGGGCGCGGATCTTTGAAATAGGTGGTATAGATGGCATTCATGCGCGGAAACAATTCCACATCAGTGAGGTAGACCTGAACCGAGACCACGTCATTGAAACCCATTCCGCCCGCTTTTAGGATCGAGGCTGCGCGATCGAGGGCAAAGCGCATCTCGGCTTCAAAATCATCCGGGATCTGGCTGGTCTTGGGATCGGTCCCCATTTGTCCGGAAACATAGAGCGTCCCGCCGGAGAGGATGCCCGGGGTGAAAGGGGCGTCTTTTTTCTCCATTTCCTGGGGGACCACGGGCTTCTTCTCGGCGCTCGCCGGAAACGCGGCGGCAGCCAGAATACAAATCGTCAATAGAATGCGCTTTTGCATGAGTCACACTGTAGCACTTGCGAACGTCGGCACGACTGCCGGCGCGGCGCGCAAGACTGCGCGCGCCACAACGGCATCAGGCCCTTGCAGTGTGCGAGCGAAAACTCACGTGACGTGAAATCACAAAGCTGCCAGGCGGTCCCAAACGGTGGGCCAGTCGATCTTCCCGGCGCGCAAATCGTGTCCGGCGCCTTCGATGGGCAGACATTCTGTGTGAGCGGGAATTTCGGTCAAGGCCTTGGTGATCTCCTCGATCGTGCCAAAGCCGTCCTTGGATCCGTGGACAAAAAGCGCCGGCGTGGTGAGCCGGCCGAAGTGTGCTGTGCGGAGTTGGGAAGGCTTGGCCGGCGGATGCAGCGGATAGGAAAAAAGCAGCAGCCTTGATGCGACACCAGGCTTGTCGGCGGCAAGCATGCTCGCTTGGCGCCCACCGTAGGAATGGCCGCCGATGGAGACAGCGCCGCTAGCATATTGCCGCATCAGGGCAGCGGCCTCATCGATTCCGCGGCGGTCTTCCTCTGCCATTGCAGGGAACGGCGGGCCGTGCGGACGCTTTTGCCGGAACGGGAGATCGATCCGCAAAACGGCCGATCCCTGTGCGGCGAGGAACTGTGCGGCCGCAACCAGTATCGGCGCCGAGGCATTGGACCCGGCTCCGTGCGCGAGAACGAATCCGGAGCCGCTTGGCTCATCCGGTAGATGGAGAAAGCCGCGCACGAGGCCGCTTTGGATTTGCTCGACCCTTGCGCCGTGACTCATCTCATCAGAGTACGCCGCTTCAGGTCCACAGACTAAGCCGCTTCAGGCGGGCGCATTTGCGCCGATTCTCGCACGGCGCGCCACACACGCTTAGTGGGTAGAATCGAAGGCGCCCTTCGGCGAAATACCGAACCAGGAGCGCCGGCGCCGGTTCGAGCGTTCTTCGGGGGATGGCATCGCGGGCCCGTCTTCATCGGTAAAGCGAGCGGGCAGGCCACTCGAAATGTGATCGCCATCGCGAAACTCCGCGCCCTCTTGCTTCATCAGCGCCAGCCATTGCCGCCCAGCGATGTCAGCCGTCTCGAGCAGTGTAAGGTCAACAACCAGCGGGTGGCCAATGACAGACGACCTTGACGTCTGCCAGCAGCCAGCCACTTCACTCACTTCATTGCCTTCGAGGCGCCCAGCCAGTTGAATGCGAAAACAATCCGAATTGTCGTGCAGGTAGATCTTCAGGACCCTAGCGGTCATAATTTACTTGACTCGACTCGCGCTGACTTGACCCCCCGCTAACCGAAGGCGATGGCAGCATGCGATAGTGCCCGCCGTCAAAACGTTAGATGCTCCTGCTCTTTGATTGGACTCGGCGCGCGCCATTTCCGGTTCCGAATTCTATCTTTTCGTTCCGGCTCGCGCGAGATAACGCCGACGATTTACAAAAAGTGACACTTGCCCCTCCGAAGCCCGGCACCCGTCAGCGTGTTCCGGCACGTTACAATAGAAAGAGTTCTTGAGAAAGAGTTCTTGACGGGATTCGGCTTCGCCCGGCTTCTCCTTTTGGAGTAGTGTGGCTGCCTGCCGTTGCGCTTAACCCTAACTAATGCAAGCCGTGAGTCGGGGATAAGGGCAAGTGAGTGGTCCCTTGAGCCAAGGTCCGTTCTCGCCGACGCCCTGGCCGATGTCAGTTTGCTTGGACAGCATTTTCGCCAATCGTAGGCAGCTCAATCGGACCATCAGTCTTGATCATGAAAATCCACAAACGCGTCATAGCGTCTTTTCCCCTGCTGGCAGTTTTTTTATGTACTGTCGCCGCCTGGGCTCAAGAAGCAGCGCCCGCCGCCCCGCCTCAGGCGCCGGCGGTAGCGCCCGCGCAATCGACCGAGCCAAAGAAGGACGATACCAAGAAGGACGATGACAAAAGCGCCGCCGAGATCGTCAAGGAATCGACTCAAGGCACGGGTGGAGCGGTGCTGGGTGTGCTGCCAAATTTTCGCAGCACAAACTCCGGCGACGTGTTTAAGCCGCTTCCTGCCAAGGCTAAATGGCTAATCGGCTTCAAAGATTCCTTCTACTATACGGTCTACTTCGTCTCGGGCGCGTTCGCAGGTTTGGGGCAACTGGATGAGAACCACCGACAATTCGGCGAGGGCGTAGAGGGTTACGCGAAACGCTACATCACCTCCTATGCCGACCAGGCGGTTGGAAACATCATGACCGAGTCGCTGTTCCCGGTGTTGTTGCATGAAGACCCTCGTTATTTCCGCCGCCAGACGGGTTCAATCCCCTCACGGCTGGGCTCCGCGGTGTCCCAGATTTTTGTTACGCGAACCGATTCGGGCGGAAAGCAGTTCAACTTCGCTGAGATTGTCGGCAATGGCGTGGGCGCTGGAATCTCTGACTTGTACTACAAAGATTCGCGTAATTTCCCCTCAACCGCTCAACAGTGGTATGTGGCGGTAGCCACCGATATGTTTTCGAACGTGCTGAAGGAATTTTGGCCCGATATCAAGCAGAAGATGACGAAGAAACACGCCAACGCCGTTCAACCATAGATCTGAACCAAATCGCCAGAAGTCCGGTTCGGTGCAAGTCGCTGAAAGCACTGAACCGCGCGCGTCAGCAGGCGGACGGAACTAAACGCCAGCTTCGTCAACTTGGCAATAGCCCACTTGCTGAGCTACCTCCCCACAAGTCTGTCGTTTCACAGACATTACACTAAGATGTAGTTTCCCCTGACTGCCCATGCTGGAAATTCTTGACGAGCCGTTTCAGGCCATGGTGTCCCACGCCGAGGCCACTTACCCTCGGGAATGCTGTGGAGTCATGCTTGGCCACCAGGGTGACGGCCGCAAGGTGGTAACGCTCGCCGTTCCGCTGAAAAACAATTTCGCGGGCGAACAAAACGAGCGTTATGAAATCAATCCCGCGGATCTGCTTGCCGCCGACGGGGCTGCACGCGAACGCAAGCTTGATCTGATCGGTATCTTCCATTCGCATCCGGATTGCGCCGCGTACTTCTCGAGCACCGATCTTGAAAACTCCTGTCCCTGGTACTCTTTCGTTGTCCTCTCGATTCAGGGCGGCCGCTTCCACCACGCCAACAGCTTTCAGCCTGATCTGGACCAGACGCGCGCCGATCGGGAGGAACTCTTGCTGCCCGCAAATATTGGCAGCCGCCTAGCCACGTAGCTCATCCAACATCAAGGTGTGATTTCGTATGTCCAAAATCCTCATCCCCACTGCTCTCCGCCAATTCACGGCGCAATTGGACCAGGTGCCCGTGTCCGGCGCCACAGTTGGCGAGGCGCTTGGCGACCTCACTACCCGGTTCCCCGATCTTAAGAAGAACCTGTTCACCGACCAGGGCCGGCTCCGCAGCTTCGTCAACGTGTATGTGAACGACGAGGACATTCGCTACTTGGATAAAGAGGCGACCAGGCTCGAAGGCGGCGAAACCATTTCCATAGTGCCCAGCATTGCCGGCGGCTCGACCGCGGTTGCCGCTGAGCCGCCTACCCTCTCCAACGATGAAGTTGCGCGGTACAGCCGCCATCTCATCCTGCCGGAAGTGGGCATGAACGGCCAGTTGAAACTAAAGGCGGCCAAAGTCGCCATGATCGGCGCCGGTGGCTTGGGCGCTCCCGTGGGTCTGTATCTGGCCGCAGCGGGCATTGGCCGAATCGGCCTGGTGGATTTCGATGTTGTCGATGCTTCCAATCTCCAGCGGCAGGTGATTCACGGCACCCGTGACATCGGCCGGAAGAAGCTGGACTCGGCGGCCGACCGTATGCTCGATATTAACCCGCATCTTCAGGTGGACAAATTCGATTCCGGCCTCACCAAAGAGAATGCGCTGGGAATCCTCGGGGAGTATGACCTGGTAATCGACGGGACCGACAACTTCCCAACCCGTTACTTAGTGAATGATGCCTGCGTGCTGCTGGGCAAGCCCAACGTGTACGGCTCCATTTTTCGTTTTGAAGGGCAAGCGACGGTGTTCGCCTATGAGGATGGCCCGTGTTACCGCTGCCTCTATCCCGAACCGCCACCTCCGGGGCTGGTGCCCAGTTGCGCGGAGGGTGGAGTGCTGGGCATTCTTCCCGGCCTGATCGGCCTGGTGCAGGCCACCGAAGCCGTGAAGATCATCCTGGGCGTTGGCGAAACGCTGAAAAGCCGCTTGCTTCTCTACGATGCTCTTAACATGCGATTCCGCGAGCTAAAGCTGCGCCGCGATCCAAATTGCCCCGTATGCGGCGATCACCCGACTATTCACGAGCTAATTGACTATCAGGAGTTTTGCGGCTTTCGCCCGCACGCAGCGGAACCTGATTCCCTTACTCCCACAATCACGGCTCGCGAAGTGAAAGCCAAGCTCGATCGCGGAGATCGCTTTACGCTGATCGACGTTCGTGAGGCTCACGAATTGCAGATTTGCCGCATCGCCGGCGGCCAGCTCATGCCGCCTGCCGAGCTGCCCAAAAGGCTTTCCGAGCTGGACCCCGACTCTGAAATCGTCGCCTATTGCAGAACGGGCCGCCGCAGTAGGGAAGCGGTTGACCTTCTGATTAAGCACGGTTTTCGCAACGTGCGCAACATGACTGGCGGCCTGCATGCCTGGAGCGATCAAGTCGACCCCTCGGTGCCGAAGTATTAGTGTCAGAACCACAGCCTGAAGGCTGTGCCACTTTCGTCAGAACCACAGCCTGAAGGCTGTGCCACTTTCGCGGCCCTTTTGGCAAACTTCTATAGACGGACGATCTTGTCTGACCGGCGGCCCTTCAGGGCATTGCGTGTGTCGACAATTAGCTTGGAGCGCTCGACGACCGAGTCATAGTCCACCGTCTTGTGGTCAGTGACAATCACGCAGCAGTCAGCCTCGGCGGCGGTGGAGGCGGCGTCCACGGAAGTCAGGTCGCCTCCCTCCAGCCGCACCTTCGGTACATATGGATCCGAGTAGGTCACTCGCGCGCCCCGCCGCCGCAGCAGGGCAATAATATCGAGCGCCGGCGATTCCCGCACGTCGTCAATGTCTCTCTTGTAAGCAACGCCCATCACGTGAACGTGGGAATTGCGCAGCGGCTTGCCGGCATCGTTGAGCGCGTTCTGTATTTTCTCGATCACAAATTCCGGCATGTGGCCATTGATGTAACCGGCCAGCTCGATAAACCGCGCTTCGATTCCCGCTTCTTTGCTCTTCCAGGAGAGGTAGAAAGGATCAATCGGAATGCAATGGCCGCCCAAGCCCGGCCCGGGGTAAAAGGGCATGAAGCCGAAAGGCTTCGTCGCCGCGGCATCGATCACTTCCCAAACGTCGATTCCCATCCGGTCGCACATCAGCGCAAGCTCGTTCACCAGACCGATGTTGATCATCCGGAACGTATTTTCGAGAAGCTTCACCATCTCGGCCACGCGCGTGGAAGAAACCGACACCACGGTTTCAAGGGATTGCCGGTAGAAAAGCGCGCCGACTTCCGTGCACCGCGCCGTGATGCCGCCCACTACCTTCGGAATGTTGCGTGTCTGGTATTTGGGGTTGCCCGGATCCACGCGTTCCGGCGAGAAGCACACAAAAAAGTCTTCGCCGGTTTTCAGTCCCGTGGCTTCCAGCTTCGGCAGCACCAGTTCGTTCGTGGTTCCCGGGTAGGTGGTCGACTCCAGCATCACCAGCAGGCCAGGATGCAGGTATTGCGCTACCTCGTCGCTAGCGGCGACGATGTAACTCATGTCCGGATCTTTTGTCTTACGCAGCGGCGTGGGAACGCAGATATCAACCGTATCCAGTTCTTTGATCACTGAAAAATCGGTGGTCGCGCGGAGCTTCCCGCTCGAAACCAGCGGACCGAAGACACTGTCGGGCACGTCCTGGACATAAGAATGCCCCCGGTTGAACTCGTCAACCTTGCCCTGTAGAATGTCGATGCCGGTGACGTCAAAACCCGCGGAGGCAAACTCCACCGCCAGAGGCAGGCCGACATAGCCTAATCCAATTACACCCACCCGCGCCGTGCGGTTCGCGATGCGGTCGCGCAATTGAACGAACGCGGGCGATGCCGCAAAGTCGGTTGGTTTCTCAGAACTCAAGGAAATACTCCCCCTCCGCAATCAATTCAGCCGGTCCGGTAAGATACAGGTTCTCATCCCACCGTAGCGTCATCGCCCCGGCGGAGGTTAGGATCTCCACCGGACTCTCGACCTTCCTTCTGAGGATAGCAGCGGCAGCGGCCCCGGTTGACCCCGTCCCCGAGCTGCGCGTTTCCCCGGCGCCCCGTTCGTAGAATACGGCGTCGATCCGATGCCGGTCCCGCACGACAACAAAAGACACATTCGTCCGGTGAGGGAAGCGTTCGTGTCTTTCGGCTTCCGCGGCCGCCGCCCGCCAGTCTTTGGGGAGTTCATCCACAAAAATCGCGCATTGCGGGTTGCCGACATTGAGGATGGTGGCGTCGAAAGACCGGCCGGCCAAGTCGAGAGCCGTCGAAATCTCGTCAGCCTTGTACTCCGGTGTGCCCATGTTCATCTCGAATACAAATGCCCGCCCCTGGCGCCGGATGACTCTCAATCTCTTGGCTCCGGCGCCTGTCATGATTTCCACTTCGTCGCCGCTGACTGCGCCTTTCAAGAGCCCAAACGCCGCCGCGCACCGCGTCCCGTTGCCCGACATCTCGGCGCCGCTGCCGTCGGAGTTGTATAGCGCGATTTCAAGCGCCGCCCCACGGCGTTTCACGGTCATCCACCCGTCCGCCCCGATGCCGGTGTTTCGCGCGCAAATGCGCCGCGCGATAAGGGAGGGGTCAACCTCCGGCACGTGCTCTGCCCAGGTCAGCAGAAAGTCGTTTTCCGCGCCATGTAATTTCGCAAATGGGATCATCATCCGCGTTCCTCGATTTCCACCGCCTTGTTCACCGCTGGATCCGGATTCTCGGTATCGACTTTCCTGGCAGGCGCTGCCGGATGGAAAACTGACGAGTCATTGGTCAGGCGATAGATCATGAGCACGGGCGCGTCCTTGCTGTGAATTTCGAGCACCGGCTGGTAGATCTCACGCTTCCAACTTGCCAGGTCGATCGCCTTCGAAAGCTCGTCGCCTTCCTGGGCAATGGCCCACTTCGGCCGATGGTAAAGATCGAGACGCCCGAGCGTGGCCAGCCATTCGTCGCCGTTACCCTCGTGAATGCTCTCTTTCAGCGGCAGCGAAGCTTCACACAGAATGCCGGTCAGGTCGCCGAAAGGGGCAAGAACCATATCGCCAGGATGATAATTGGCGCGGAAAAAGCCCGCTGCGGAGCGGGTCCACGCCCGCCTCGTCACCGAGTTCACTTGCGACTCTTTCCAGCAGACCCAACGGTCGGGGGAGAAGGGGATCATCCACGCCAAAGCGCTCGTAATCGGTATTGCCACGGCCGCCAGGCGCCAGCGCGGCGGAATGGCCAGCACCAACCCACCCACTGCGAATGCGGCAACCGGCAGCACCGCAATGCCGTACCTGGTGTTGTAGTAGCTGAACGGCCATAGCTGCGGCACGAACATGGTCTGGCCGGATGAGTAGACGCCCCAGACGTAAAACAGCGGAACCAGCAGCAGAAAGCCAATAGGCAATAAGGCGCGGCGATAACGCCAGATCGATGCGGCCGCGCCAATCGCTCCCGTACCGGTCACCAGCCAGCCTGTGCACAGAAGGCCGGCGGTGAAATAGTATTCGAATGCGTATCCCCATTGGTGGTCGCCGCGATAGCGTTCGAGCCCGGCATCAAGCGCGCGCTGGTAGATCGCCTTTGCCGAATAGGGCCCGGTGTAGAACCAGAGCGCGTCGCCGAATTCATAGCGGTTATACGCGATCCAGCAAACCGGCCCTAGCGAAACGATCGCCAGGAACAGAAGCAGCACTATCGAACTGCGCTTCGTGTTCCACGGCAACATTAGCGCCAGAGCCGTGAACGGAATCAGAAACCACCCGTCGTAGCGCGTCAGCGTCGCGAGCAACATGGCCACTCCGGCGAGCGCCACCAGCCACATCGATTGCTTCCGTCGGAAGGCCACCACCGCGTAAAGCACCGCTGCGAGTTCAGCAAAAAACACTGTCTCCGTCATCGGAATCGAGCTAAGGTAAAGCAGATTCGGATTCAGGGCCAGGCTGGCGAGGGCGATTGCTGCCGCCATGCGGCTTCCCCACGTCTCACGCGCCGCCAAATAGAAGAATGCTCCGCCAATCACAAAACAGATGGCCACCGGAATGGTGCCCGCAAGGCCCGTCGTCCAGAGGCGGTCATTCAAAACAAACGGAATACAGATGACGTGCAGCACCGGCAGCCACGGCGACCCGAGCTGTTCATAGCCAGGCGTCTGCGAATCGAGTATTCGTCGGCTAATGTTCAGGTGCGCAGCCGCGTCGCCCCACCAAAGAATGTTCCCGCGCTGATAGAAAAAATAGCCCGCAATGGAAATCAGTGCCGCCAGAGCGGCGACTGCAAAAGCAAGTTCCAGCGTGAACGGGAGGCGCCTTTCATGTAATGTGGCCGCCGGGTTGGGGACATCGCTCGACACAGACCTATAACCAGGCTTAGAACGCGGTGAAGCGCCGAAATTCATCGAAGCGTTGATCGATTTCCTGCCGCGTCAATGTATGGAATCGTTCCACGCCGAATTCTTCACAGCAGAAGCTGCCTAACACCGATCCGTAAACGACGGCGCGGTGGAGATCGTGCAGATTGATGTTTCCATCGCGCAAATCGAAGCCGCGTTCGGCCAGGCAGCCCACGAACCCGCCGGCAAAGCAATCTCCTGCGCCAGTGGGGTCGTGGACTTCTTCCAACAGGTAGCTGGGCAGCATGAAGAGCGTGTCCTCGCGGAACAGCATCGCGCCATATTCGCCGCGCTTAATGACCAGGGTATTCGGGCCCATCGATAAAATCTTCGCGGCCGCCTTCCGGAGGTTGTTTTCGCCGGCGAGCATCCGGGCTTCGCTGTCATTAATGAGCAGGAAATCCCAATCGCGAATGGTCTCGAGCAGCTCTTCGCGATAATCCTTGATCCAATAGTTCATGGTGTCGCCGCCGGCAAACCGGAGTTGCTTCATCTGCCGGAGCACGCCGTGCTGCAGCGCGGGTTGAATGTTGCCAAGCAGGAGATAGGGTTCGCTGGAGTAACCGTCGGGCAGCTTCGGCTGAAACGCGGCGAAGACGTTAAGGTCAGTCTGCAGCGTTGTGCGGTCGTTCATGTCGTCCGAGTAGACGCCTGACCAGAAGAATGTCTTGCCCGGCGCCTGTTCCAAGCCGCGCAGGTCAATATCGCGCTCGGCCAGAAGTTGCCGGTCAGCCGGGTCAAAGTCATCGCCAACCACGGCGACGATGCCGACCTTGGTGAAATAGCTCGCGCTGAGCGCAATATAGGTGGCCGCTCCACCGAGAATGCGGGCGCGTTTTCCATAGGGCGTCTCGATTGCGTCATAAGCAACGGAGCCAACTACTACGAGAGACATCGTTCCGATTGTAACGAGTCGATCCGAACATCGCCTGGAGTCTCACCAGCGAAATCGTGGACTGGGATCACAGGAGATCGCGGAACTGTTCTGGAGTCAGGGCCGCCGAACGAAGAATGGAACGCAGAGTACCACTGCGCGGCTACTCCCTCAGCTCCACGATCGTTGCTCCCGCGCCGCCTTCCGATTGCGGTGCGGCGTAAAACTTGGCGACGTGCGGGTTGTGCTGCAGGAACTCGGCTACGGCCCGCTTCAATACGCCCATGCCGTGGCCGTGGATGATCCGGATCCGGTTAACGGAGGCAAGCGCGGCTGAATCCAGAAACTTGTCGACTTGCTCGAGCGCTTCCTCGGCATGCTGTCCGATCAAGTTTATTTCCCGATACGAGACGTCCCACCGCGGCCCGGTAGTCACACTCACCCCGCGGGGGCGCGCTTTGGCGGATTCCGGTCCGATCACTTCGACCACATCGTCTATTGAAACGCGCATTTTCAAATAGCCCGCTTCCACGTCGAGCAATCCGTTCTTCAGAATGCGTCGCACTACCGCCGGATCACGAACATCCTTGATCCGCACCTGCATGCCTTCGGCCAGCGCAGGTGGAGGTGCGGCAGCCGGATACCCTTCAGGCGGCGCAAGCGCACCTGTCGCCTCTTCGCGAAACTCGCGCTTGGCTTTCGCTACCAGTCGCTGGGCTTGCTCGGCCGCTTTGCGATGCTCGGCGTTCTCGAGTATCTGCTGCAGGGTAGCCTGAGCTTGCTGATCAAATTGCCGGATCAAATCCTCGACCTTGCGCTCCCAATCTTTCCTGCGTTTGTCTTCGCGATCGATGGCTTGCCGCTCGACGCCTTCGCGGACCCTAGCCACTTCCAGCTGCGCCAGTTCGAGCTTGCGCGTACGCTCCGTCGCTTCCTCGAGCTGCTTTTGCAGCGAAACTAACAGACTTTGAAAATCAGCCTCCAGTTTCGGCAGCACCTCGCGCGCATGTCGAATCACGTCAGCGGGAAGCTGAAGCCGCGTTGCAATGTCGATGCCCGCGGATTTGCCCGGCAGGCCCACCTGCAACTGATATGTTGGCTGCAAGGTTGCGTCATCGAAACCCATCGACGCGTTCACCACCCCTGGCGTTTGGGCGCCGTAGAGCTTCAGCGGCAGAAGATGAGTGGAAGCCAGGCAGAATGCCCCCGATTGCCGGAATCGATCGAGAATTGCCACTCCCAGCGCGCCGCCTTCTTCGGGATCGGTGGCGCGGCCCAATTCGTCGAGCAGCACCAGGCTATCGGGCGTCGCAGCCTGCATCATTTCCTTGACATGAATCAGGTGGCCCGAGAAGCTGGAGAGGCTCTCGGCAATCGATTGCGTGTCACCGATATCGGCAAGAATGTCGTCGAAGATTGGGAACTCGGCCTCGCTTGCCGGCACGGGCAAGGCAGCCTGCGCCATCAAGGCCAGCAGCCCGGCAGTCTTCAGCGTAACGGTCTTTCCGCCCGTATTCGGTCCGCTGATCAACAGGCAGCGATTGCCCTCGTCGAGCGAGAACGACACGGGCACAACCTCTTTACGCTGCTGCCGCAGAACCCTTTCGAGCAGCGGGTGCCGAGCCTCTTTCACCACCACGCGCCGTGCGCCGTCTGAGGAAAAACGCGGAACAGTGGCGCCATAATCGGCCGCGAAGGACGCCTTTGCGAACACCACATCCAACTGAATCAGCATCTCGAGAGTGCGCGTGATTTCCTCACCATGCTCGCGAAGCGCATCGGTGATTTCCGCCAGAATGCGTTCCACTTCTCTCTGCTCGTCTTCGCGCAGGCGAACCAGCGCGTTATTCTGCTCGATGGTCTCGAGCGGCTCCATGAAAAGCGTGTGCCCCGATCCGCTTGAGCCGTGGATGATTCCGGTAACCCGGCCTTTCTGGCCGGCCACTACGGGAACCACAAATCTCCCATCGCGTACGGTGACGAAGTCTTCCTGGAGCGTGCCATCGTCTTTGTGCGCGCGAAGGAAATGTTGGAGCGATTGCTGGATCGTGCGTTGTTGCTTTTCGATGTCGCGCCGCAGACGGTGCAGGGCGAGACTCGCGTCGTCGGCGAGCGAGCCGTCGGGCAGAAACGCCTTTCCAAAGCGCTTAGCCAGAAAACGCAGATCCGTCATCCCGTCGGCACGCCTCGCAAGCCTCGGAAAGCGCTCGCGGACTCCGAGCAGCAAGCTGCGATGTTCTCCCGCTATCACGAGCACCTGGAACAGGTCCAGCAGCGCACGCCCATCCAGCCGCGCGCCCTCGACCCGCAAAATCCCGACCGACGGCCGCACGTCGTGAACGTCGTGAAACTTCAAGCGCACCGGTGCGGCGCGGCCGGCTTGCGCATCCGAGGCGTCTTTGAGATAGGCAATTGCTTCGCCGGTTTCCGCCAACGCGAGTTCGAGCGCGTCGCGATCGGTGGATACCTCTAACTCGACCAGTTGCTCGAGGGCGGCGCGGCTTCCGGCATAAGACGCCACCAACTCTTTCAGCTCGTCAAACTGCAAAAGGGATTGACTGCGAAACGCCATCTAGCTCCGATTCAGTTCAACGCGGATTGCGAGAGCGCGCACGACGCCAGCAGAGGCCGATTGACAATCGGCCTGCAGGTGGGCAACCTGCTCCTCATGTTTCTGCAAAGGTGGACTCGCTTCATGCCTGGAATACGGGGAGACCCGTTGGGCGCGCTGGATCCAGCGCTGCAATTACCTGCAGCGTGCCTTGGGTCAGTGGTCGCGTGTCAAGGGCGGAAAGTGGCACCCAGTCGACGGCGGCCGAATCGCTGCCGGCTCGCGGCTCGCCGCTCAGTACTTTGCAGAAATAATCCACCAGAACGTAGTGATACTCGGCGCTGCCTCGCTCATCGCGCATTACCCGTTCAAACAATGTCGCTACAGATGTGGGCTCGACAATCAAACCCGTTTCCTCGCGGACTTCGCGGACTAACGCCTCTCCAAGAAGCTCGCCGGTCTCCACCGCTCCGCCCGGCAACGACCAGTAGCCTTTCAGCGGCTCGTGCCCGCGCTGTACCAGCAGAATCGAATCACGCTGATAAATCAGCGCTCCCACCCCCAGCACGGGGCGGTTCGGGTAGCGGCGGTTGTCCACAGTGGGCGGTGTCAAGACATCAGTTTAGCGCCGGCCACCGCCTCAACCTACTCAGACTTCGCTCTCACGGGTGGTCGTCCCGGCTTTGCTGGCCTCGATGCGCTCGCGGAAGAAACGCAGAGCAAAGGGAACTTCGTCCGGATAGTTCGCGCACCAGGCGACAATCCGCTCGAGCTTGACCGTATCATCCTGGACGGCGCTGATTTCCATCAATTCCGCTTCCACTGTCTCGGCTTCACGTCGCATGGAGATCCTCCCTGGGGGCCCAGATGCAATTATGACGTGAGCGCTTCTCGTGAACTTACGCGGCCACTACATCGCGGTCCGATTCGCGCGGTTGGCGAGCGCGGCGCCTGGCACGGTGGTCACGCTAGCTGCCGCGATAACCTTGCTGGCCGCTGCTGCCGCATTTGTCGCCGCCCAGGACGAGCCGGCCCCTTCCACTGTTCAATTCACGGATGCGACGGCGGCCGCGGGCATCGAGTTTCGCCACGACAAGGGAGCAAAAGGGGTGGCAACGATTCTCGAAGAGGCCGGCCCCGGAGTCTGCGTCGCCGATTTCGATGGCGACGGCTGGACAGATATCTACTTCGTCAATGGACGCGACCTTTACGGCCGTGGGATCGTGGACCGTAATGCCCTGTATCACAACAACGGCGACGGGACATTTAGCGACGTGACGGCGAAAGCCGGCGTGCCCGGCACCGGCTACGGACTTGGCTGCGTTTGGGGCGACTACGACAACGACGGCTTCCCCGATCTGTACGTGAGCCAGTACGGCAAGAACGTGCTGTATCACAACAACGGCGATGGCACCTTCACCGACGTCACCGCGAAAGCCCGCGTGGACGGCACTGACTTTGGAACCATGTTTCATACCGGCGCCACGTTCTTTGATTACGACAAAGACGGCCGGCTCGATTTGTATGCCGGCGGCTACGTCACCTTCAACTCCAACAGCCGCCGCTATTGCACGCTCGGCACCGGCGACTCGAGTTGCCCGCCGTCGGTCTATCCCGGCTCGGCGGATGTTTTGTACCACAACAACGGCGATGGCACCTTCACCAACGTCACGAAAGCCGCGAAGATCTATCAGCCGGCGGGTAAGAACCTTTCCGTCGCGGCTGTGGATTACGATAACGGCGGCTGGCCGCACTTGTTCGTTGCCAACGATGGGATCGAAGCATATCTCTACCACAACAACCACAACGGAACGTTCACCGAATCGGCGCTCGAGAGCGGAATGGCGCTTACCGGCGATGGCCTCAAGATGGCGGCCATGTGCCTCTCCTTCGGCGATTACGACAACGATGGCAATCTGGACCTTTACATTTCCGATTTCCAGAACATGCCCGACCACGTCTGGCATAACGACGGCAAAGGCTTTTTCGATGAGGTAAGCCAGCGTATTGGCATCGCCGAGCCGACCAAGCACGTGCTGAGCTTTGGCGGTGGATTCTTTGATTACGATAACGACGGTTGGCTCGATCTTTTCATCGCCAACGGCCACGTGTATCAGGGTGTCGAAACCAACGAGCCTGGAGTGCGCTATAAGCAGATCAATTCGCTCTTCCACAACGACGCCAACGGCCACTTTCACGAAACCACCCGGACCGCGGGCAACGCATTCTCCGTGCCGCATTTGGGGCGCGGGGCAGCCTTCCTCGATTACGACAACGACGGGAACATGGACGTGGTGGTCGGCGTCAGCGGCGAAGCGCCGATACTGATGCACAATGGTGGCGGCACCGGGAACAATTTTGTGAACTTCCAGCTTGTGGGGACCAGGAGTAACCGGGACGCCATGGGGGCGAGGGTGGCGATCCGCGCCGGCGGCATGTCACAAATGCGCGAGATCTACGGTGGCGGAAGTTATCTCTCGCAAAGCGATCTCCGCGCCCACTTCGGCGTGGGGAAGAGTACGCGCATCGAGAATGTGGTGGTGAAATGGCCGAGCGGGATAGTCCAGACCTTTAAGGATCTCGAGGCGAATCGGTTCTACCGCATAGAAGAGGGTTCGGCGGCGATCGGTTTGCAACCAAGAAAGCCATCCCGTGGCTCGGCCGCTGCGAAGTAGTTAGTGTCTCAGGTTCAACTTCTGAGCGCAGTCCGTTGGGCGAGTCGCGCGATTAAGCAGGAACGTACGTCAACCGAATCGCATCATCAGCGATTAAATCGCTGGCCACCAGGTGGAGCGGAGGCCGGGGGCCGGCAAAGAATGGCGTGCCACCACCAAGCACGACGGGGCGGAGATAGAGTTGATACTCATCGATAAGACCGGCCTCGCTCAGGCTTTGCGCCAGGACTGGTCCGCCAACTTGAATCTCGCCAGCCAGTTCAGCCTTCAGCCCGCGTATCACCTTCTCGAAGTCATCCCCGACAAGGGTGGCGTTGGGACCAACTGACTTGAGGGAGCGCGACACGACCCACTTCGGCTGGCTCCGCCACGCCGCCGCGAAGTCGCGATCCTCCGCGTCCCAATCAGGAAGATCGTCGTCCCAATAACGCATGATCTCGTACATGCGGCGACCGTAGACGACTCCCGTCAGGCCACGCACCAGCTCGATGAAGTGACGGAAGGCCGCGGGCGGAGGCGGCCCAAGCTTCATGTGGTCGACGTAGCCATCGAGGGACTGGCTCAATGCGTAGACAAGTTTTGCCACGCTGCAAATCTCCCTCCCACGCTCTTGAGAATAGCTTGAGCCGAGGTCGTGCGGTAAGTTGAACACAATCTGCGCGCCGCGGTATAGATATGACCAATAACCAGAGGTCTGCTTCCCAATCCCGAGATTCAAACTCAGACACTACCGCGAAGTAGCCCAGGCCTTTGATGTGATAGCATCATGGCGCTTAGTGTGCGCCGGCGGCTCCGCTGCCTGAGCGCGGCCGGGCGTGTCTTCATCTGGCGCAACGACGAGCGTTACCGCGTTTGTAGGCTCAAACCAGGAGAGAATTGTGGCTATTCCTTCCGTCAGCAGCGGTTCCATCAGTTCCTCCACGCAGTCGACCACCAACACGCGCGCCATGATTGTGGTCACCAGCCTCTTCTTCATGTGGGGTTTCGTGACTTGTCTCAACGACATCTTGATCCCGCATCTGAAGTCCATTTTTGACCTCAACTACTTTGAGGTGATGTTCGTCCAAACCGCATTCTTCTCCGGTTATTTCATTTTCTCGCTCCCTTCGGGGCGGCTGATCGAATGGGTTGGTTACCAGCGCTCCATGGTGATCGGGCTGTGCGTAATGGCGCTCGGCACCATCCTGTTTCTGCCGGCCGCGAATATTCCGGCCTTCGCGTTCTTTCTGGCTGCGCTGATGATCGTGGCCGCCGGCATGACTATCCTACAGGTTTCCGCCAACCCGTATGTGAGCGTCTTAGGTCCTCCGGAAGGCGCATCCAGCCGCCTGAACCTGACACAAGCCTTCAATTCGTTAGGCACTTTCCTCGCGCCCTTTTTTGGCGGCGTTCTGATTTTGAGCACGGTGCCGATGGCGGTGGATCAGATGCGCAAGCTCGATCCTGCCGCTCTCCTCACGTATCGCCTGCACGAGGCCGCAACCGTTAAATTTCCGTATCTGTTGATCACCGCTGTCCTGCTGGCACTCGCCTTCGCCATAAGCCGTTTCCATCTTCCGCGTATTGAGAGCGCAGAGCATGTCACTGAAGAGGACAAGAACAAGCCCCTGCCCAAACTGAGCAGCCAGACGCATTTGCTGCTGGGCGCGGTGGCAATTTTCGTCTACGTCGGAGCAGAGGTCTCCATCGGCAGCTTTCTGGTGAACTACTTCAAGGAGCCCTCGATCGGCAACCTGCTTGAGAAAGCTGCGGCGTTTCTCGTCTCGTTTTATTGGGGAGGGGCCATGGTCGGCCGCTTTATCGGTGCGGCGGTTCTGCGGAAGGCGAAGCCTGGAGTGGTGCTGGGAATCGCGGCCCTGGTAGCAGGAGCGCTCACCTGCGTTTCTATGCTGACCTTCGGCTATACGGCGGTGGTTACCATCATCCTCGTCGGCCTTTTCAACTCGATCATGTTCCCGACGATTTTCACGCTCGGCATCGCCGGCCTTGGCCCGCTCACCGGGCGCGGATCGAGCTTGCTCATCGCTGCCATACTCGGCGGCGCAATCATTCCGGCGGCGCAAGGGTTAATTGCCGACAGCATCGGGATTCACCACGCCTTCATACTGCCGGTGATTTGTTACCTATACATCGTTTTTTATGGATTCAGAGGGTCGCGCCCGCCGGCGCGGACTGTGGTTCCGGTGTAGCCTCTTGGACGCAATCCTTTTGTCAGGCCTCGGTTTAGGGCGAAAACGCTCCCTCACGGTCGCGTCTCGGCTAGGAGATGTAGACCGCTAGCCGAGACGCGACCTTGAGGGAGCGTTTAGCAAGAAGGGGGGCCTATTGCCGGGTTTGGCTGCCCGCGAGGATCGCGTCGATTTGAGCCAGCTCCTCGGATTGGAATTCGGCACTCGCCGCGGCCTGGGCGCCCTGCTCGATCTGTTCTACGTGGCTCGCGCCTATCAGCGCCGACGCCATTACTGGATGCCGCAGCACCCAACTCAGTGCCATCTGGGCCAGGCTTTGTCCCCGCGCTGCCGCTATTTTTTGTAGGGCGCGGACCTGGGCGAGCCGCTCTTCCGTTACATTGCGCGGCTTCAGGAAGGTTCCAGACTTGCCCGCCCGCGAGTCCTGTGGAATGCCGCCCAGATAACGGTCAGAGAGAAGACCCTGCGCGAGCGGCGAGAACGCGATGCCACCCACGCCCTCAGAGGCAAGGGTTTGAAACAAGCCCTGCTCCGGTGCCCGCACAAACATCGAGTACTTCATCTGGTGTATCAGACAAGGCGTGCCCGATTGACGAAGCACGGCAACGGCTTTTGCGGTCTGTTCCGGATTGTAATTGCTGATGCCGGCGTAGAGCGCCTTGCCGGACCGGACTGCATAGTCGAGCGCGCCCATGGTCTCTTCCACAGGAGTTTCGGGATCGGGACGGTGCGAGTAGAAAATGTCGACATACTCGAGCCCCATTCGCTTCAGACTCTGATCCAGACTCGCCAGCAGATACTTCCGCGATCCCCACTCGCCGTACGGACCCTCCCACATGTCGTAGCCGGCCTTGGTGGAAATCACCAACTGGTCCCGGTAGGGCGCAAGATCATGCCGGAACGCCCGGCCGAAGTTCTCTTCCGCCGAGCCAAACGGTGGACCGTAGTTATTCGCCAGATCGAAATGTGTGATCCCCAGGTCGAAGGCCCGGCAAAGCATCTTGCGAATGTTCGCGAAGATGTCGACGCCACCGAAGTTATGCCAAAGCCCCAACGAAATGGCGGGCAACTGCAGGCCACTCCGTCCCACGCGGCGATAGCTCATGCGCTCGTAACGCTGCTTGTCGGGAACGTACATAAGGATTGCCTCTCTCCTTCTGTATCACGGAGCTTCACGTCGACGCGGGCCTCCCGCTGTGGAAATCACGAGTTGACGCCGCTCTCCTAGACAAATACCCTAGTTGTCTATGGCACAAAGAACGGACAATCTCCAGGGCACGCTGGAACTGCTCGTTTTGAAGACGCTCGAGCGGGGCGCGAATCATGGATTTGGAATAACGCTGCACGTGCACACGGTTTCAGACGGCCTTTTGCGCCTGGAGGAAGGCTCGCTCTATCCCGCCCTGCACCGCCTGGAGCGCGCCAATCTGATCCGGGGCGAATGGCGGCAGACCGAAAACGGGCGGCGGGCGCGCTTCTATGGTTTAACCGCTGCCGGGAAAAAGCGCCTGGTCCAAACCGAGACGAACTGGGCGTCCGTTTCGAAAGGCGTGCAGAAAGTGCTGAGGTTCGCATGAGTCGCTGGAGAGAGTGGCTGCGCCGCCTTTTCCAGCGCGACGCCGAATGGCGGGAAGAGATCGAGAGTCACCTGACTCTGAGTGAGGAGTGGCATCGCCTCACTTGCCATTGCGGTTGCCGTTCTGGCCGCGGTGTCGGTTCTAGCGGCGTGGATTCCGTCTCGCCGAGCCGCACGAGTCGACCCTATGGTGGCGTTACGGCAAGACGCCTAACCACCTGTATTGACGCGTGCGGACTCCCGCGGTAAACATCGGGTAGCGTCTGAATGACACGTCCAAACATCGATACAGTGGAGCTTGTTGTTAGCCCGTCGACCGCTGCAAAAACGAAATGAGCGACTTTCGCAAGGAAACCGATAGCCTCGGCGAAGTAGATGTTCCCTCCGGCAAGCTCTGGGGCGCCCAGACCCAGCGCTCTCTCGAGCACTTCAGCATTGGCACAGACCTGATGCCGCGCGAGATGATTAGCGCGTACGCCATCCTGAAGAAAGCCGCCGCTAATGCCAACTATGCCGCCAAGCAGCTCGACGGCCAGAGCCACAAGCTGATTGTTCAAGCCTGCGACGAAATCCTCGCCGGCCAGCATCAGGACATGTTCCCGCTGCATGTGTGGATGACGGGCAGCGGCACGCAGTTCAACATGAACGTGAATGAGGTGATCTCGAACCGGTGCTGCCAGCTCGCCGGCAGGCCGCTCGGGTGCAAGTCCCCAATTCATCCGAACGATCACGTGAATCTGTCGCAGTCGTCGAACGATTCGTTCCCCTCCGCGATGAATATCGCGGCGGCGGTGAACGTGAAGCAACGGCTTATCCCGGGGGTGAAGGCGCTGCACGATGCGATCGATCGGAAGGCCGTCGAATGGAAAGACATTGTCAAAATCGGCCGCACGCACATGCAAGACGCCACGCCGCTCACTCTTGGCCAGGAATGGTCGGGCTATGCGGCAATGCTGGCGGACGATATCGAACGGATCGAAGACGCGCTGAAGGGTGTCTACCGGCTCGCGCTCGGAGGCACCGCGGTGGGCACCGGCATCAACGCGACGCCCGGCTTCGGCGAGGCTGCCGCGGCGGAGATCGCTAGGCTCACAGGTCTGCCGTTTGTCAGCGCGCCGAACAAATTCGCCGTGCAGGGCGCTCACAATGACCTGGTGCAGCTCTCCGGAACGCTACGCACGCTGGCGGTTTCGCTCTACAAGATCGCCAATGACATACGCCTGATGTCGTGCGGCCCGCGAGCCGGCTTCGCAGAGCTCGAGATTCCCGAGAACGAGCCCGGCTCGTCAATCATGCCGGGCAAGGTGAACCCGACGCAGGCCGAGGCCCTGACCATGGTCGCCGTCCAAGTGATGGCGAACGACGTGGCGGTGGGTTTCGGCGGCGCCGGCGGTTACCTCGAGATGAACGTCTACAAGCCTTTGATGATCTTCAACATCGCCCAATCCATCACGATCCTGGCGGATGGCTGCACGAACTTCCGAAGGTTCTGTGTCGAGGGGACGAAGCCGAATCGAAAGAAGATCCAGGAGTACGTGGACCGCTCGCTGATGCTGGTGACCGCGCTTACGCCGGTGATCGGCTACGACAAGGCATCGAAGATTGCGCACTACGCGATGGATAACGATCTCACGCTGAAAGCGGCCGCGCTGAAGCTAGGCTTCGTGACCGAGGAGGAGTTCGACCGCTTCGTCGATCCAGCCAAGATGGTCTAAACGCGGTTGCGAATGTTCGAGCGAATCCATTGTTATAAACTGAGGTGCAAGCAGCGGTTAAAACACCGCATTCTATGTCCTGGAGAACAACATGGCAGCTCCCGATGTCGTCTGGAAAGGCGGCACTTTCGGCAACACGTCGCGACGCGATAAATGGTGGCTTTCGCCCACGGCTGTTCTTCTTGGATTGAGTACATTTCTGGTGTACGCCACATGGGCGGCCTTTCAGAACGCCTACTACACTTACGGCCCCTATATTTCCCCTTTCTACTCGCCTGAAATCTTCGGTAGTTCTCCGCACGCGCTGTTCGGCCCAAAACCGCAATGGTTTCCCAGCTTTCTGCCGTTTTCTCCGGCGCTGCTCATTCTCTGGATACCGGGTCTATTCCGGGTGACGTGTTATTACTACCGCGGCGCATACTACAAGTCATTCTGGGCCGATCCTCCAGCCTGCGCCGTCAGCGAGCCGCGCAAAACATACCTTGGAGAACAGCGCTTTCCACTGATCATGCAGAATTTCCACCGCAACTTTCTGCGCCTCTCCTACCTGGTCTGGGGATTTCTGGCTTACGATGCAGTCACGTCCTTCTTCTTTCCGAACGGCTTCGGCATCGGCGTGGGCAGCATCGTTATGCTCGTGAACGTTGTGCTGCTGGGCGGGTATGTATTTGGCTGTCACGCGTTCCGGCACCTGATCGGAGGAACATTCGACCAGATCTCCGAACACCCCGTGCGGCACAAGCTTTACGACTGCGTGAGCTGCCTGAACTCGAACCATAAGAAATGGGCCTGGGCGAGTCTCTGCTCGGTAGGATTCGCGGATATCTACGTTCGCCTCTGCTCGATGGGTATCTGGCATGATTGGAGACTTTTGTAGATGCCGGAATTCGAGCGGTTCTCCTACGACGTGCTGGTGATCGGCGCGGGCGGCGCGGGGTTGCGTGCCGCGATTGAAGCGGCCGCCGCCGGCGCCAAAGTGGGAGTAGTCACGAAATCGCTGCTCGGCAAAGCCCACACGGTGATGGCCGAAGGGGGTGTTGCCGCCGCTCTGGCGAACGTCGACGACCGTGATAATTGGCGCGTGCATTTCGCCGACACCATGCGCGGCGGCCAGTATCTCAACAATTGGCGCATGGCGGAGTTGCATGCCAAAGAAGCGCCTGAGTGCGTGCACGAGCTGGAGGCCTGGGGCGCGCTGTTTGACCGCACCAGCGACGGGCGAATTCTTCAGCGCAATTTCGGCGGGCATCGCTATCCCCGCCTGGCCCACGTCGGCGATCGGACCGGCCTCGAGATGATCCGCACCCTGCAGGATCACGGAATCCACACCGGCATGCAGGTACACATGGAGTGTACAGTGCTCAGCCTCTTGCTGGATTCGGGCCGCATCGCGGGCGCCTGCGGATACGACCGCGAGAAGGGGCTCTTTCATCTGTGGCAGGCGAAGGCGGTGGTGCTGGCCACCGGAGGAATCGGGCGCGCCTTCAAGATCACCAGCAACAGTTGGGAATATACCGGCGACGGGCTGGCATTGGCCTATCGCGCCGGAGCCGAGCTCAAGGATATGGAGTTCGTTCAATTCCATCCCACGGGCATGGTCTGGCCGATTAGCGTGCGGGGCATTCTGGTTACCGAAGGCGTGCGCGGCGAAGGAGGCATCCTGCGCAACAACCAGGGTCGCCGCTTCATGTTTGATGAAATCCCGGAGCTCTATAAAGATCAAACCGCCGACAACGCAGATGAGGGATGGCGCTACACGCAGGGCGACAAAAACGCACGTCGTCCTCCTGAACTGCTCACGCGCGACCATGTCGCCCGCTGCATCAATCGCGAGGTCAAAGCCGGCCGGGGCTCGCCCCATGGTGGCGTGTTTCTGGATATCGCATGGATACGGGAGCGCATGCCGAAATCGGAGGAGCACATCAAGCGCAAGCTGCCCAGCATGTATCACCAGTTCAAGCAGCTCGCGGATCTGGATATCACCAAAGAACCCATGGAAGTCGGACCCACCACGCACTACATGATGGGCGGAATCAACGTCGATGGCGATTCGCAGATGTCCACCATCCCCGGTCTGTTCGCCGCCGGAGAAGCTGCCGCCGGCCTTCACGGCGCCAACCGCTTGGGGGGCAACTCTCTTTCCGACCTATTAGTGTTCGGGCGGCGTGCCGGGCGGTATGCGGCCGAGTATGCCAAGCCAGTCACCTTGCCGGCGATCGACGAAGGACAGCTTCAGGAGGCGGCACGCGACGCGCTCGAGCCCTTCGATCGTGGCCCAGCCGGCGAGAATCCATATCAAATCCAGTACGAACTACAGGACTCGATGCAGGACCTGGTCGGCATTGTTCGCCAAGAGAGTGAAATGCAGCAAGCGCTCGAAATCATCGGCAAACTAAGCGAGCGGGCTCGCCAGGCGGGGGTAGCGGGCCATCGCCAGTACAACAACGGGTGGCACACTGCTATGGATCTTGCGAATCTTCTGCTGGTTTCCGAGGCCATTACCCGCGCCGCGCTGCTTCGAAAGGAGAGCCGGGGCGCGCAGTTTCGCGAAGACTTCCCCAACAAAGACGCCGAATGGGGAAAATACAATATTGTCGTCAAGCGCGGCGCCGATGGTGAAATGCTCATAGAAAAGCGCCCGCTGCAGCCCTTGCCAAATGAGCTGAAGGCCGTGATTGAGGAGATGAAATAGATGGCCACGCAAACGACGTTTCGAATCTGGCGCGGAGACGCGGCCGGCGGCCAATTCCAGGACTTCGCCACTCCCGTCGACGAGGGCATGGTGGTTCTGGACGTGGTTCATCGCATTCAGGCTCAGCAGGCGCCCGATCTTGCCGTGCGCTGGAACTGTAAGGCGGGCAAATGCGGCTCGTGTTCGGCTGAGATCAACGGTATGCCCAAGCTGATGTGCATGACCCGGCTCAGCAATCTCAATCTCGAGATGCCCGTGATCCTGGAGCCCATGCACGCCTTTCCCGTGATCCGCGATCTGGTCACCGACGTCTCCTGGAATTTTCGCGCGAAGAAGACTATCCGGAAATTCAAGCCCCGTTCGCCCGACGCGCCGGACGGCACCTGGCGCATGCAGCAGGCCGATGTCGAACGCGTACAGGAATTTCGCAAGTGCATCGAGTGTTTTCTCTGCCAGGATGTGTGCCATGTGCTGCGCGAACACCAGAAGTTCGACGAGTTCATCGGCCCTCGCCTCCTGGTTTACGCGGCGGCGCTGGAGATGCATCCTCTCGATACCGAAGACCGGGTGAGCGACTTACGGCGCAAGCACCATATCGGCTACTGCAACATCACGACGTGCTGCCGGCAAGTGTGCCCCGAGTCGATTACGATCACCGAAAACGCCATCATTCCGCTCAAGGAGCGGGTTGTCGATAAGTTTTTTGATCCTCTCAAGCAACTGTTCCATATCATCTAACTTGAGGAGGTGCCATGTTCGCGCTAAAACCCATCCATCGCGACAGCGTGGACAGCTCACTGGCGAAGGCCGAGCGTTACCGCTTGCTGAACGAACCGCATGAAGCTGAGAGCATCTGCCGCGACATCCTCGAGGTGGACCCGGTGAACCGGCAGGCGCGCGTCAGCCTGATTCTCGCCCTGACTGACCAGATTCACCACGACAGTGCCGCATTTCCGAGCGCCCTCAACGTGATTGCCGGCCTGGAAACCGAGTATGATCGCGCTTATTATTCCGGCATCGCCTGGGAGCGCCGCGCGAAAGCATTCCACGGAGCGGGCGCGAAGGGGTCCGGCGGCACCGTCTACGATTGGCTCGTGAACGCGCTGCAATTATTCGAGGAGGCCGAGCGCGTTAGGCCCCCGGGCAACGACGATGCGATCCTGCGCTGGAACGCCTGCGTTCGTTTTCTCCATCGGCATAAGGAACTTCAGGCGAAGACGGAGGACGTTCGGGAGCCGATTCTTTCGGAGTGAACTAGGAAGCAGGTGAAGCTACATTGAACCGAAGAAAGTTCTTGGAGGCATCCGGGGCAGTATCACTTTCGCGGCTGTGGCAGCGCGACGCGTTCGCAACGCCCGCGATTCACCGAGTGCGTCCTTCCGACCCGGGATGGCCCTCGAAAGACGCGTGGAAGCGCCTCAACGACGCGGTTGGCGGCAACCTGATCCGGGTCGATTTTCCGATAGACGCATGCACGTCCTCGTCACGGAGTGCGGACTGCGAAACTCTCTTCGCAAATTTGAAAAACCCTTACTATATTGGCGACAACCCCGGTATAACCCAAACCCTGGGCTGGGTCAACGCTTGGGCCACCAAACCCAGCGTCTACGCTGTCGCGGCAAGGAACGCCAACGACATCGCTGCCGCTGTGCATTTCGCCCGCCAGAACAATTTGCGCGTCGTCGTAAAAGGGGGCGGCCACAGCTATCAAGGCACATCGAACGCACCCGATTCTCTTCTGATCTGGACACGTCATATGCATGACGCCACCATCCAGAACGATTTCGTCGCTCGCGGTTGCCAGTCAACTCACGCTCCTCAGCGGGCCGTCACGGTCGGCTCTGGGGCAATCTGGATGCAAGCCTACGACGCCGTCACCACCCGGGCCGGCGCCTACGTTCAAGGCGGCGGCTGCACCACCGTCGGCGTCGCCGGCCTGATTCAAAGCGGCGGTTTCGGCAGCTTCTCGAAGCATTACGGCCTGGCAGCCGCGGGCCTCCTTGAAGCCGAAGTCATCACTGCCGACGGCAAAGTGCGAATCGCGAACGCCTGCACCAATCCAGATCTGTTTTGGGCTCTGAAAGGAGGCGGAGGCGGCACCTTCGGTGTAGTCAGCAGATTAACCCTGCGTGTGCGAGATCTTCCGGAACTTGCCGGGGGCGCCAATTTCGTCGTCAAAGCTTCGTCACCTGACGACTATCGCCGCCTGATCCGCCACTTCGTTGGCTTCTACCGCGAAGCTCTCTTCAATGAGCACTGGGGCGAGCAAGCGCACTTCTCGCCGAACAACAAACTCGAAATCAGCATGGTTCATATTGGACTCGACACGGAGCAATCGCGAAAAGTCTGGCAGCCGTTCCTCGATTGGCTGGCGCAATCCCCCACCGCCTACACGATCGAGTCTCCGCCCGAAATCGGCAGCATGCCCGCCCGGCATTGGTGGGACGTTGACTGGCGCAAAGAACATCACCATGACGTTTTCAAGGCGGACTCCCGCTCAAGCGCCAGCCCGATCAACGTCTGGTGGAAAGGCGACGGCGGCCAGGTCGGCTGGGTCATCTGGGGTTTCGAGTCGCGTTGGATGCCCGCATCGCTGCTCGAAGACGATTCGCAGGAAAAATTGGCCAACGCACTGTTCTCAGCTTCCCGCTTCGTCGGGGTGCAGCTTCATTTTAATAAGGGACTCGCAGGCGCGCCCTCGGAAGCCATCGAAGCTGCAAAAGACACCGCGATGAATCCCTCCGTGTGTGGCGCCTTCGCGCTAGCGATCGTCGCTGCAGGCCAGGGCTCTGCGTATCCCGGAATTCCTAATCACGAGCCCAACGCCGCGATAGGAGGCAAAGTTGCGGAAAGGGTGCACAGCTCGATGAACGAGCTACGCGCGGTCGCCTCCAACGGCGGAGCCTACGTATCTGAAAGCAACTTCTTTGAACCCGACTTCGGTCATGCCTACTGGGGCGACAACCACACCCGCCTCGCCCAAATCAAAAAGAAATACGACCCCGAGGGCCTATTCTTCGTCCACAATGGAGTCGGCTCAGAACAGTGGAGTCCCGACGGCTTCACTCGACTCTGAGAGGCTCGCAGCGCGGTTTAGAAAGACGGTTCTATCCTCGCTATCAGCAACGTCATGTCATCGTGTTGCGGCGCTTC
>Ga0181525_10000066_pt1 | contig 90687 bp, 78 predicted proteins | sample PEATcosm2014_Bin_48_FD_121100 | JGI IMG/M metagenome (GOLD analysis project Ga0181525, IMG submission 121100) | Peatland microbial communities from MTU Mesocosm Facility, Houghton, MI, USA - PEATcosm2014_Bin06_10_metaG | ecosystem: Environmental > Terrestrial > Soil > Wetlands > Peat | place...
AACCGAGACCGGCTCGGCGATCGCCGCCAATCCGATGGGGCTCGGCATGCTGCCGGTCAAGAACGGCTCGCCGACGGTGGCGATGCCCGGCTACGACGTGCGCGTCGTCGATGAAGCGAACAAGGAGGTCGCGCCCGGCACGATGGGCTCGCTCGTGGTCAAGCTGCCATTGCCGCCGGCGTGTCTGCCGACGCTGTGGCAGGCCGACGCGCGCATGCGCGAAAGCTATCTCGACGAATTTCCAGGCTATTACAAAACCGCCGATGCCGGCTTCAAGGACGAGGACGGCTACATCTTCGTCATGGGCCGCACCGACGATATCATCAATGTCGCCGGCCACAGGCTCTCGACCGGCGGCATGGAGGAGGTGCTCGCCTCGCATCCCGACGTCGCCGAGTGCGCCGTGCTCGGCATCAAGGACGAGCTCAAGGGCGAAGTGCCGTGCGGCTTTCTGGTCTTGAAATCCGGCGTCAACCGGCCGCCCGCCGAGATCGAGAAGGAATGCATCGCGCTGGTGCGCGAAAAAATCGGCCCGGTCGCGGCGTTCAAGCTCGCCATCGCCGTGGCGCGCCTGCCGAAGACACGATCGGGGAAAATCCTGCGCGGCACGATCAAGAAAATCGCCGACGGCGATGCCTGGCAAATGCCGGCGACCATCGACGATCCGGCGGTGCTCGAAGAGATCGGCGGGGTGCTGAAGGGGAGGGGTGTAACGCGGTCGCAGGACGGCGCGTAGCGACGCCGTGTCCGCGCTGGCGGCACCTTCCTCAATTTCCTACCTTGTCGGCCAGATGCGTTTTGCCGGGCAAATACTTGGATGCGTAATGGCGCTATTGGACGCACCTGCGAGCGCGCAGGCGCCTGCGACTCCGCCAATGAACCAAGTTGCACCGTCACCGCAACAGAGCCAGCCCGTCCTGCCTGGGCCGGCTGATCAGACGGCACCACCCCCCGCGTCCAACACTCCGCCAACCTCCGACGGCATCTGCCGCGCCATCGAGCAGGATGCCGCGGAGAATGCGTTGCCGGTCGAGTTCTTCGCCCGCGTGATCTGGCAGGAGAGCCGGTTCAATGCGCAAGCCGTCAGCAAAAAGGGCGCGCTGGGCATCGCGCAATTCATGCCGGCGACCGCGGATTATCGTGGCCTCGCCGATCCGTTCGATCCGATCGAGGCGCTGAAGAATTCAGCGGGTTATCTGCACGAGTTACGTGACAAGTTCGGCAATCTCGGTCTCGCGGCAGCCGCTTACAATGCCGGGCCCAGCCGCGTCAGCGCATTCTTGACCGGTCACCGCGGGTTGCCGGAGGAGACGCGCAATTACGTCGCCATCATCACAGGCTGGACGGCGGACGAATGGGCGTCCGCTTCGCCGCCGCAAACATCGGAGACCACTATCCCGCAGGGCGTGCCGTGCGCGCGGCTCGCCAATCTGATCCTGGCGCCGGAGGACGAGCAGCAGCGCATCGCCGCTTACGTGCCGCGCTGGGGTATGCAGCTCACCGCCAATTGGTCGGAGAGTAAGGCCTGGGCGATCTATCGTGGTATTCAAAAACAATACGCCTTGCTGATCGGCGATCGTGAGCCGATCGTGCTGCGCAGCCGCGGCATCGGGCTCGGCAGCGCCATGCGCTACAACATCCGCATCGCCGACGACGACCGCGGCTATTTGGAGAGATTCTGCAACAAGCTCATCGCCGCCGGCGGCGCCTGCGTGGTGCTGCGGAATGATCGGGGGTAGCGGGAATGTTTCCGTTTCCCGGCTGCGGTGCGGCGCGCCGCTTCGTGCCGCTGCGTCCGGGCAACGTGTCGCTATTACTCGCTCTTGCCGCCGATTTGCTTGAGCTTGGCGAAAACCGCGTCGACGTTGAGGTCGTCAACCGGCTTTCTGCCGGGCGGCGGGGCGGGCTCCGGCTCTTCCTTCGGTGCGGTGGTGACGGACGCAGGCAACAGCGTCGCGCCCTGGGCCTCGACCGGAACGGGCTTTTCCTTGGCCGCCTTTTGCACTTCGAGGTCGAGATCGATCTGCGAGCACAGCCCGAGCGTCACCGGATCGAGCGGCGTCAGGTTGGCCGAATTCCAATGCGTGCGGTCGCGGATCGCGGCGATGGTCGACTTGGTGGTGCCGACGAGCCGCATGATCTGGCTGTCCTTCAACTCGGCATGATTGCGCACCAGCCAGAGGATGGCGTTCGGCCGATCCTGGCGGCGCGACACCGGCGTGTAGCGCGGGCCCTTCTTCGGCTTGGCTTCAGGCAGCCGGGTTTTCGGCTCGGCGATGTGGAGGCGGTAGTTCGGATCGGCCTCGGCGGCGGCGATCTCATCGCGCGTCAATTGGCCGGTGAGAATCGGATCGAGTCCTTTGATTCCCTGCGCGGCGTCGCCGTCGGCGATCGCCTTCACTTCGAGCGTATGCAGGTTGCAGAGCTGCGCGATCTGGTCGAACGACAGTGAGGTGTTTTCAACGAGCCATACGGCTGTCGCTTTCGGCATCAGGGGCGCGGTCGCCATGACTTCCATCTCCGGCTAAATCTTCTCTGCGCTCCGCCCGCCCGTCCGGGCGAAGCCACTCAACGTCATCGAGGATGACTGGAAAGCTGCCGGAATATAGGCGCGCGGGCGGCCCCGTGCAACCGGCCGCCGCACCCTGCGCCGCGGCGAATATGCCCGTATAATCGCATTAACTAACGCCGCTGCACCACTGAGAAGGACAGGCCATGGCCGGAACTCTTGACGGAAAAGTCGCGATCGTGACCGGGGCCGGGCGCGGCCTTGGCCGAGTGATGACGCTCGGCCTGCTCGGCGCCGGCGCGTGCGTGGCGGCGGCCGAGCTCGATTCGCCTGCTATCGAGGAAACCCAGGACGCCGCGGAAGACAGCGGCGCCGGTGAGCGCTTCCTCGGCATCGCCGCAGACATCACTTGGGACGACAGCGGTCCCAAAATCCTGCGCGCCGCCACCGAGCGCTTCGGCCGGCTCGATATTCTGATCAACAATGCCGGCACCAGCACCGGTGTTCTGCGCGGCGAAGGCCGCCCGGTCGGAAAATTGTGGGAGACGACGCCGCAGGAATTTCGCCGCATCGTCGAAGTCAATGTCGTCGGCGCATTCCTGATGACGCGCGCCGTGCTGCCGGTGCTGTTGGCGCAGCGCTGGGGCCGCATCGTCAACGTGACCACGAGTCTGGACACGATGTGGCGCACCATGATGCAGCCTTACGGCGGCTCCAAGGCCGCGAATGAGGCGCTCCTCACCGCGCTGGCGCAGGAAATTGACGGTACCGGCGTGACCGCCAATGTGCTGGTGCCGGGCGGTGCTTCCGACACCCGCTTGGTATCGCGGGCCACCGTGCCCGATCGCTCGACACTCATCCGGCCGGACGTGATGGTGGCGCCGCTCTTATGGCTTTGCTCGAACGCCTCCGACGGCGTCAATGGTCAACGTTTCGTCGGCACGCGCTGGGATAAGAGTTTACCGCCGGCGGAAGCGGCGAAGAATGCCGGAGCCCCGATGGCGTGGCAGCAGCTCGGCCGTCAGGCTATCGAGCCGGAACGATGCGGTGAAATGCTCCGTCTCGCCCGCAACCCGGCTCCAGCGGCCCATCAATTGTTCGTAGGCTTTTCCGTCAGTGAAGAGGTTCGGCGCTTCGGTCATTTCACATTCACTCCGCGGCCTTCGCGCTTGCACGGGCGTTGATCGCGGCCCAGATGCGGCTTGGGGTTGCCGGCATGTCGATGTGGTCGATGCCGAGCGGCTTGAGCGCGTCGAGCACGGCGCTGATCACCGCCGGCGGCGCGCCGGTGGCACCGGCTTCGCCGGCGCCCTTGACGCCGAGCGGATTGGTGGTCGCCGGCACCTCGGTCAGCGCCGACACCAGATCGGGAAAGTCCTCGGCGCGTGGCATGACGTAATCCTGGAAGCTGCCGGTGACGAGCTGGCCGGCGGAGTCGAACACGATCGATTCCATCAGCGCCTGGCCGACGCCTTGGGCGACGCCGCCGTGGATTTGTCCGTTGCAAAGGAGTTTGTTCATGACCTTGCCGACGTCGTCGACCGCCGCATAGCGCTCAAGCGTCACCGCGCCGGTTTCCGGATCGATCTCCACTTCGCAAACGTGACAGCCGTTCGGATAATTCGACGGCTCGGCGGCGAACGTGCCCGACGCTTCAAGACCGACATCGAATTGTTTCGGCAGCATGACCGGCCGATAGAACGCTTGCGCCACGGCGGTCAGCGGCAGCGCGCGATCGGTGCCGACGATACGGAAGCTGCCTTCCTTGAATTCGAGGTCGCCGGCCGCGGCTTCCAGCATCATCGCCGCCATCGGTCTGGCCTTCTCGATGATGTTATCGGCGGCGTTCTTGAGCGCGTTGCCGCCGACATGCATGCTGCGCGAGCCGTAGGTGCCGCGCCCCATCGGCACTGCGTCGGTGTCGCCTTGAATGAAGCGGATATTCTCGAACGGCACGCCGAGCCATTCGTGCACCATCTGGCTGTAGACCGTCTGATGGCCTTGGCCGTGCGAATGGGTGCCGGCGAGGATGGTGAGCGTGCCGCTCGGGTCGAAGCGGATCACCATGCGGTCGTTGAACACGGCGGCCTCTTCGAGGAAATAGCCGAGGCCGCGGCCGCGCAGCTTGCCGTTCTTCTTCGATTGCGCGGCGCGCTTCGGGAAACCGTCCCAGTCGGCGAGCTTCAGGCATTCGTCCATGACATGCATGAAATCGCCGCTGTCATAGGTCATGCCGGAATGTGCGATCTTGTGCGGCATGGCGGAGGCCGGAATGAAATTACGCCGCCTGATCTCGATCGGATCGACGCCGATGACGCGCGCCGCGCGCTCGATCAATTGCTCGATCAGATAGGTTGCTTCCGGCCGGCCAGCGCCGCGATAGGGCGCCATCGGCGGCGTATTGGTCAGCACCGCCTTGGCGGCGGCGTGCACGGCTGGGATATTGTAGACGCCGGGCGCCAATTTGATGGCGAACAGCGGCACCACGATGCCGGCCTCGAACACGTGCGTGCCCATGGCGTGAAGCGCGTTCATGCGCATGCCGAGAATCTTGCCCTTGTCGTCGAGCGCCAGCTCGCCGGTGACCACCTGGTCGCGGCCGTGGGCGTCGCCGAGAAAGGAATCCGAGCGTGTCGCCACCCATTTGACCGGCCGGCCGTCGCAATGCCGCGACGCCCAGGTCACCAGCGCATCCTCGGGGTAATTGCCGTTCTTCATGCCGAAGCCGCCGCCGACATCGGGCGAGATCACGCGCAGCCTCGATTCCGGGATTTTCAGTACATTGCCGGCGACGTGCTGGCGCGTGCCGTGCGGGTTCTGCGACGACGAGTACAGCGTGTAAGTGTCGCTGTCGGGATGGTATTGGCCGAGCGCGGCGCGCGGCTCGATCGTATTGGCGCTGACGCGGCTGTTGTAAAGCTTGAGCGTGACGACGTGCTTGGCGGCGGCGAATGCGGCGTCGACCGCTTCCTTGTTGCCCATCATCAGCCCGACCGCGACATTGCCGGGCGCCTCGTCCCACACCGCCGGCGCGCCGGGCTTGACCGCATCCTCGACCGTAACGACCGCCGGCAGCGGCTCGTAGTTGATCTCGACCAATTCGGCGGCGTTTTTCGCTTGCACCAGCGTTTCCGCCACGACAAAGGCGACGCGCTCGCCGACGCAGCGGACCTTGCCGATCGCGAGGATCGAGCGCAGCGTGCGGTAACCTTTCGGGCCGCCCATGTCCTCGGGCATGACCGGAGAGAAACTGCCGAGCTTGTCGGCCTCGACGTCGGCGCCAGTGAGGACGGCAATCACGCCCTCGGCGGCCTTGGCCTTGGCGGTGTCGATGCCCTTGATGCGCGCATGGGCGTGCGGCGACATGATCACGACGCCGTAGCACTGGTGCGGCAGGTCAATGTCATCGACAAAGCGGCCCCGGCCGGTGATGAAACGGGGATCTTCGAGCCGCGAAACCGGCTGGCCGATACCGAATTTTACTGCCACGCGCATCTCCTCGACGTTTCTTGCCGTCTGCCGCGAAAACGGAGCCGGACCAGACGCCTTATACTTGCGATTTAGGCCGGTGAGAATGGATTAGGTCGCATGCTGTGACGTATTGAACCCCGGCCTGGATTGATGCGTCGGCAACTCTTGCTAGAGTGGCCGATCGGGGAGGGTTGCCGGGCCATGTCAGTCGTTCCGAATGCGACGCATTTCGATTACATCGTCGTCGGTGCCGGCTCGGCCGGTTGCGTTCTTGCCAACCGGTTGACCGCTTCGGGCCGCCATCGCGTGCTCCTCCTTGAGGCCGGCGGCCCCGACCGGAACATTTGGATTCACATCCCGCTCGGTTACGGCAAGCTGTTCTCGAACGCCAAGGTCAATTGGCTCTACACGACCGAGCCGGAGCCGGAGCTGAACAACCGCCGGGTGATCCAGCCGCGCGGCAAGGTTTTGGGGGGATCGAGCTCGATCAACGGGCTCCTTTATGTCCGCGGCCAGCACGAGGACTACGATCACTGGCGGCAGCTCGGCAATGCCGGCTGGTCTTTCAAGGACGTGCTGCCGTATTTCCGGCGCGCCGAGGATCAGGAGCGCGGGTCGGACGAACTGCACGGCGTCGGTGGGCACCTGAAGGTCTCCGACGTGTGCGAACCGCATCCGTTATGCGAGGCTTTCATCGAAGCCGCGAAAGCATCCGGCTTTCCGCGCAACGACGATTTCAACGGGCCGACGCAAGAGGGGGCGGGTTATTTCCAGCTGACCTCGCGCAACGGCCGCCGCTGGTCGACGGCGGTCGGTTACCTCAAAGAAGCGCGGCGGCGGCCCAATCTGGCCGTTGCGCCGAACGCGCTTGCGACGCGCATTCTGTTCGACGGCCGGCGCGCCATCGGGGTGGAATATCGGCAAGGCGACGCGATCCGCGCGGCTTACGCCGGCGGCGAGGTCATCGTCTCCGGCGGCGCCTTCAACTCGCCGCAGCTGCTGCAATTGTCCGGGCTGGGACCGGCCAAGATATTGCAAGACTTAGGTCTCGACGTCGCCGCCGACATGCCGGGCGTCGGCGCCGATTTGCAGGATCACTTGCAGATCCGCATGCTGTACCGCTGCACCGAGCCGATCACGGCCAACGAAGTGATCAATGACTGGCGTTACCGCTACGCCGCGGGCTTACGTTATCTCCTGACGCGCAAGGGATTGCTGACGATCGGCGCCGGCTACGCCGGCGCGTTCCTGCGCACCCGGCCGGAACTGGCGACGCCGGATGTGCAATTCCATTTCCTGATCTTTTCCGCCGACGCGGCCGGCGCCGCGCTCCATCCATTCCCGGGCTTCATGACCTCGGTGTGCCAATTGCGGCCGGACAGCCGCGGCTTCGTGCGCATCAAATCCGCCGATCCGCGCGTGCCGCCGGCGATCCAGCCGCGCTATCTGTCCGCGCGCAGCGATTGCGACTGCGTCGTCGACGGCCTGAAACTTTTGCGGCGGGTGATGAACCAGCCGGTGATGCGAAAGTATGTCGCCGAGGAGCGCGCGCCCGGTGAAGCCTGCACCAGCGACGCCGATCTGCTCGCCTTCGCCCGCGCCACTGGCACCACGGTCTATCATCCGACCTCGACCTGCCGCATGGGCTCCGACCCGAATGCGGTGGTCGACGAGCGTTTGCGGGTGCGCGGCTTCGATCGCCTGCGCGTGATCGACGCCTCGATCATGCCCACCGTCGTCTCCGGCAACACCAACGCCGCCGCGGTGATGATCGGCGAGAAGGGGGCGGATATGGTGCTGGAGGATGCCGAGGCGAGCGCGCCGGTTGAAGTGTCCGCTGCCTAACGCTTGAACGCCGGCATCACGTCCTTGGCGAACCAGCGCAGCTGGTCCTTGAATTCCTTGGGCGAGAGTCCTTCGGCCCAATGGATCATGAAGTGCTCCAACCCCGGATATTTCGCCTCGATCGATTTGATGCCGTCGATCACCTCGGCCGGCGGGCCGCAGAACCAGGCTTTTTGCGCGACGCCGTCTTTGAGGAGCGGTGTGCGTGACGGCGCGCCCGGCGTGCCCCAGGTGCGGCCTTGCTCGTCGGCGTAGCGCACGAAGCCGAACGGTGCGAACCATTTGAAGCGCTCGTCGTGCGCCGGCTCGAGCTTCTTGATCGCCTCGTCGCGGCTATCGGCGAGATAGACGCCGGCGCCCCAGATCACGTCTTCGCCGAGCTTTTTGTCGCGGCCGTGCTTGACGCAAGCGGCGTGGTAGGCGCGCACCACGTCGTCGAGGATTTTCTCGCCGTTGAGCGTCACCATCGCCTTGAGGCCGTATTGCGCCATCATCTCGATGGTCTTGCCGCTGGCAATCGGCATCCAGATTTCCACCGGCAGATGCTTCGGCCGCGGCACCAGCGTGATGTCTTTGAGCTTATAGCCGCGGTAATCCACCGGCGGCGGCGCCTCGTAGTATTTGCCCTTGAAGTGAAACTCGTCTTCGTTGAAGCAGGTCAGCAGCAGCTTCAACTGCTCCTCGAACAATTCGCGGTTCTTGTCCGCGTCAAGCAGCGGCGCGCCGAACGACTCGACTTCGCGGCTGTGATAGCCGCGGCCGACGCCGAGCACGACGCGGCCATCGGTGACGATATCGGCCATGGCGTAGTCTTCCGCCATGCGGATCGGATGCCACATCGGCAGCACGTTGAAGGCGCAGCCGAACTTCAGGCGTTTGGTCTGGGTGGCGAGCCACAGCCCGAGCTGGATCAGGTTCGGAAAGACTTCATAGCCTTCGCGCTGGAAATGATGCTCGGCGGTCCACAGCACGTCGAAACCGAGTTCGTCCATGAGCTGGGCGACGTCGCGCGCGGTGAAGAAGGCTTCGCGCAAGCGTTCGTCGGAATAGCGCCGCTCGTTGGCCGGCGTGCCGTCAAGCCCGACATTGTCGAGTTCGATCTGGCCGACATATAGGACATGGAATTTCTTGATCATATGTTTTTCTCCCTGCTACGCGACGGCCTGTTATCCGGCCTGTTGCAACTGATCGATTTCGATGGCGCCCGCCTTGATCCGCGGAATGAGTTCGCGGCCGAACTCTACGGTATCGTTGAACGGATCGAAACCGCGGATCAGCACCGAGCTTATACCGAGCTTGTAATATTCGAGGATCGCGCGCGCGACCTGTTCCGGCGTGCCGACCAGGCACGACGTGTTGCCGAGCGCGCCGGTCGCCCGCGCAATCGGCATCCACAGCCGTTCGTCATGGATGTCGCTGTCGAGCGCAAAGCTCATCAGCCGGCTCCCGGCATTGTCGACCGGCCCGGTCGATGCCTCTTGGCGGCTCCAGCCTTTGGCGCCGGTCATTGCCGCAAGGATCTTGTTGGCTTTGTCCCAGGCGGCGCCTTCGCTCGCGGCGATGATCGGGCGCACCGAGACATTGAAGCCGGGCACTCGACCGAAGGCGGCGGCTTTGCTGCGGAAATCCCGCATGCGCTGCCGCGTCGAGGCGAGCGGCTCGGCATAGATCGCATAGACGTCGCAAAGCCGAGCGCCCATCTCAAGCGCGCCGTCGGACGCGCCGCCGAAGAACAACAGCGGATGCGGCTTTTGCAGCGGGCGCACATCGGAATGCGCGCCTTTGACGCGATAGAACTCGCCCGCGAAGTCGAACGGGTGCTCGCTCGACCAGGCGAGTTTCATCAATTCGAGATATTCCGCAGCGCGGCGATAGCGTTCCGCCTTCGGGGTGAAGTCGCCGTCGCCCTCCTGCTCGTCGTCGGTCTTGCCGGTGATGACGTGCAGGACGAGCCGGCCGCCGGTGAGATGATCGAAGGTGGCGATTTTGCGCGCCATCAGCGTCGGCGCCACAAAACCCGGCCGGTGCGCGATGAGATAGCCGAGCCGCTCGGTATGCGCGGCGGCATGCAGCGCGACCAGAAAACCCTCGGCGGACGACGACGAATAGCCGACCAGCACCAGGTCGAATCCCGATGCTTCGTGGGCGCGCGCGGCTTCCGTCACATAGCCCGGCGACAGGCCGCCCTCGATGACATGCAATGTGGCGTCGCTTCGCGGCGGCGTGACGCCGATCATGCCGATGATGCGCATAGGCATTACGGACCCCGCCTTTATCGGTTTCTCATCTGCGCGGTCTCGGCCGGATCGATTTCGCCGCGCGCATCGATGATCACCGCGTAATCGCGGCGCGCTTCCTCGGCGGTGATCAGGCCGTCGAGCACGTCGTCGCGCACGGCTTGCGGATCGCGCGCGCGCGGATCGCCGAAGCCGCCGCCGCCGGGAAGCTCGAGCCGGATCGCGTCGCGCGGCGGCACCGTCTGGCGGCCTTTGGGCCGGATCGGACGGCCGGATCGCAACGTCACGGTGCCCGCCGCGCCGGATAGGCCGCCGTCGCGCCCGCGCGCCGGATTTTTCACCCGCTCGAAATTGCACAGCAGCGCGACCGGCGTTGCGCCGGCGCCGCCGATCTCGATGACTTGGCCGAGCCCGCCGCGCCGGGCACCGGGGCCGCCCGAGCTTTCGCGGAATTCGCGGCGATAGAACACCACCGGCGCCACGCTCTCGGTGGCTTCCACCGGGATGGTGCGCACGCCGGACGGAAAAGATGTCGCGCTCAAGCCGTCTTTTTCCGGCCGCGCGCCTGAACCGCCACAGTGGAAGATCACGGTCGAGAATTCCGGCAGCGTGTTGGCGTCGGTGCCGGCTTCGACCTCGTCGACCAGCGACCCGCCGCCGAAGATTTGCGGATTCCACAACGACGACGCGCCTTCGGCCGGGACGCCGCCGGCGACGACCTGATGCAGGCAGCCGAACACGACGTCCGGCAGCATCTGGCCTACGGTATGCCGCGCCGCCACCGGCCACGGCCGTCTGGCGTTGAGCACGCAGCCTTCCGGTGCGCTCACCGTGATCGGTTCGAGGGAACCGGCATTGTTCGGCACGTCCGGCGCCACCAGGCATTTGACGCCGAAGGCGGTGTAGGCGAGGCAATAATTGAGCACGACATTGATACCGTAGCTCGATGCCGGCGAGGTGCCGTCGAAGTCGACATGGATGCCGTCTTCGGCAATGGTCAGGGCGGCGTTGAGCACGAGCGGCTTGTCGTAGCCGTCCATCGTCATGCTGTTGCGGTAGGTGCCCTTGGGGAGTTTTCGGATGCGGGCGAGCGTCGCCTCGCGCGACGCTTCGAGGATGGTGTCGCCGAGCCGGTCGAGATTGGCGATCTCGAACTCGTCCATCATTTCGGTCAGCCGCCGGCTGCCTTCGTCATTGCACGCGGCGCAGGCGTAGATATCGCCCTCGACCTGGAGCGGTTCGCGCACATTGGCGCGCACCAGGCGCAACAGATCTTCGTTCATGCGGCCGCCGTGGGCGAGCTGCATGATGGGAATGGACAGTCCTTCCTCAAACACCTGCCGCCCGTCCGGCCCCATGCCGAGCCCGCCGATATCGACGACATGAATGGTGTTGGCGAACAGCCCGACCGCCTCGCCGCGGTAGAAGCTCGGCGTTACGACGGTAATGTCATGCAGATGACCGGAGGTGAGCCACGGATCGTTGGTGATGTAGTGATCGCCGGGCTTCATGCCGGCGACCGGAAAGACGTCGAGAAAATGTTTCACGCCGTTCGCCATGGAATTGACGTGGCCCGGCGTGCCGGTGACCGCTTGGGCGAGCATCCTGCCGTGACGGTCGAACACGCCCGCGGAAAGATCGCCGGCCTCGCGCACCGAGGTGGAAAACGCGGTCCGGATCATGGTCTGCGCCTGCTGTTCGACCACCGCGATCAGGCGATTCCACATGATCTGGTTCTGGATTTGCGCAAGCGCGGCGTTGGGCCGTGCGGTCATGGTGATTCCTTTTGTCCCGACGCGGGGCATTTATGCCTTCGCAAACCAGTCCTTCAAAATCGGCTGGTACTGCACAGGATTGACCTCCGTTATTCTGCTAAAGCGCATCTTCTTGGCCTTGGTGAAGGGCTCCTCGGCCAAAAGCTCTTGCAACCTCGCCAGGGATTCTGCGCGGGCCAGCAAAAAGCCTCCGTGAGCCGGGACTTGCGGTCCGGAACACAGGAAATGCCCGTCATCGTAGCCCTTCTGCAAAAATTCGCGATGCTTGGGTATCAATTCGGCCAGTTCCTCGAATGGCGCGAGATATTCTCCCTCCAGCAGAAAATGTTTCATCACGGCAAATCCTATCAAGACCGTCGCAACCGGAGTTGAGACGCGGCATTCCGCAATCAGCGGCGGAGAAGCTCAATATAGCCGAACTTGTCGATGCGCGCGTCGAAAAGCGGGCTCACCACGGTCGAGGTATCGTTTTCGGCGATCACGGCAGGCCCGCTGATGCGCGCGCCCGGTTGCAGATCGGCCCGCCGGTAGATCGGCACGTTCTGGAATTCGCCGGCATGCGGATCGAACACCGGGCGGTGCGTGTGCGGCTCCGGTTTGGCCGATTTCGTTTCGACCGCTGCCGCGAGCTCGCCTTGCGCCGGCGCGCTGACCGCGATCACCCAACTGAGAATCTCGATCTCGACGCCGGGGATGGGACGGCTGTAGAGCCGCCGATAAGCCGCTTCGAACCATGTGGTGATGGCGGCGCGATCCGCCGTGGTGAAGTCGCGCACCGGAAGCTCGACCGCGATCTCGTGGCCTTGACCGCGATAGCGCATGAAGGCCGAGCGCTGCTCGGCAAGCTCGGCGTCCGGCGCGCCGCGGCGCACGATCGCTTCGGCTTCGGCGCGCATCTCGGCCAGGAGCCGATTGGCCGCCGCGGCATCGAAGCTCGACAGCCGCATCAGCCGGCCGCGCACGATCTCGTAAGCCACCGGCGCGCGCAGGAGCCCAACGGCGGAGCCGACGCTGGCGTTGGCCGGAACGAGCACGCGGCCGATGCCGAGTTTCTCGGCGACGCGCGCGGCGTGCAGCGGAGCGGCGCCGCCGAACGCGATCAGCGTGCGCGGCCGCAGGTCCTTGCCGCTTTCGATCGCATGCACGCGCGCCGCGTTCGCCATGTTCTCATCGACCATCTCGCTGATGCCGAGCGCCGCGTGCTCGCCGGAGAGATTGAGCTTGGCGCCGATCCGCTCGGCGATCGCGCCTTTGGCGCCGTCGGTGTCGAGCAGCATCCTGCCGCCCGAAAATGTCGCGGGATCGATCCGGCCGAGCGTAACATCGGCATCGGTCACGGTCGGCTCGTCGCCGCCGCGGGCGTAGCAGACCGGTCCCGGTTCGGAGCCTGAGCTTTGCGGACCCACCGCGATACGTCCGAGCGCGTCGACTGAGGCGATCGAGCCGCCGCCGGCGCCGATCTCGACCATCTCGATCACCGGAATGCGCAGCGGCAGGCCGGAGCCTTTGACGAAACGGTAGATGCGCGCCACTTCGAACACGCGCGCCGTCTGCGCGCGCGCCTTGTCGATGAAGCAGATTTTCGCGGTGGTGCCGCCCATGTCAAAGGAGACGACCTGGTCGAGGCCGTGCTGGCGGGCGATGCAGGCGGCAAAGATCGCGCCGCCGGCGGGACCCGATTCAACAAGCCGCACCGGAAACCGAACGGCGGTGTCGGTGGTGGTGATGCCGCCGCCCGACGTCATCAAGAGCATCGGACAACGAAATCCGGCCAGTTCGAGCTCGCGCTCGAGCTTGGTCACATAGCTGCCCATCAGCGGCTGCAGGTAAGCGTTGGCGCAGGCCGTGGAGAATCGCTCGTATTCGCGCATTTCCGGCGAGACTTCGCACGACAGCGTGACCGGCATGCCGGGCAGCCGGCGCGCGATCGCGTCGCCGGCGCGCCGCTCGTGATCCGGATTGGTGAAGCTGTGCAGGAATCCGACCGCTACGGCTTCGACGTCCTGGCCGGCGAGCGTGTCGATGGCGCGGGCGACGCTGTCCTCGTCGAGCGGCACCAGCACGCGGCCTTGCGCGTCGATGCGTTCGCGGACCGGCAGGCGCAGGCGGCGTGGCACCAGCGGCGGCGGCAAGTCGATATTGATGTCGTATTGCTCGAAGCGATTTTCGTGGCGGATCTCGACGACGTCGCGAAAGCCTTCGGTGGTCACGAGCGCGGTCTTGGCGCCCTTGCGCTCGATCAGCGCATTGGTGGCAAGCGTCGTGCCATGGATGATCAGTTGCACATCGCCCGGCGCGATGCCCGCTTCGGCGATGACCGCGCGCAGCATCGCCAGTACGCCCTGTTCGGGCGCGCGCGACGTGGTCAAGCCCTTTGCCGTATAGCGCCGGTCGCCGATTTCGAGCGCCACGTCGGTGAACGTGCCGCCGATATCGACACCGAGCCGGATTGCCGGGGATGAAGCCACGAGAACGCTCTGCACAATGCCGAAGGCGGCGGACGCTACGGACCGGCGTTGCGCCGGCGCGCTCTTTATAATGGCTTGTCGATCAGGCGGCGAGAGCGCCGAACGCGACCGCGGCGTGACGCTCTAGGCGATACGGCGCCGGACTTCCGCGCCTTTGCCTTCGGCAAGCGCGGGCTTGTCAGGGAGAAAGTGCACAATGGGTGCCAGACGCTGCTTTCGCCGGGTCTTTGCCGGGCGGAGCGAGGCCATCAGCACCAGGTCGACCCATTCGCCGCCGATGAAGGCGGCTTTCCGCAGCACGCCTTCCTTCTTGAAGCCCGCGGCTTTGTAGGCACCGATGGCGCGATGGTTGTGCCTGAACACGAGCAACTGCACCCGATTGAGATTGAGGTGGTTCCAGCAATAGTCCACGGCCAGATTTAAGGCTTCCTTGCCGTAACCCTGGCCGCGATTCTTCTCTTCGCCGATCCGAATCCCGAGCTCGGCGGAGCGATGCACGCTGTTGATGGCGTTGATTTGCACGAAGCCGATAATGAGAGGTTCAATCGTCTTGCGAATGGCGAACATGACTTTGCTCGGATCTTTGCCGAGACCGTCCCACCACTGCCGGTGCGCCATCATGTCCACCGGCCGGTAGGCGAAATCAAGTTGCGCCGTGGCGACGTCGTTAATCCAGCAGAACAGCGGACCGAAATCTTCCGGTACGAATGGACCGATGGTTATCCGGCTTGCCATCAACATTAGCCGCCGCCTTTCTGCAGGTGCATGGTCATGCCGTCGCTGCGAACAACTACGCCGGCCCGCTAAATCGGCTTGGTATATCCGAGCGGGTGAAATTTCTTGCGCTGCGCCTGTTTGGTTTGCACCGGCGCGCAGCCGTTGCCGCCGCACAGCACCGCGGCCTCGTGGAGCAAGCCCGCTTGCAGGTGTGGCGGCGCCGATGCGGCGGACGGCATCGCAACGGCGCGGCCGGGGAGTAATCCGCAAGACAGAATCGCCGCGGCGGCGAGCGTAGAAAGAGAGGTCTTAGTCATGGATCGGCTCCTTGATGTCATGGACGCCCGAACCGGAGTCGGGGCGGGGGTGAGTGCAGGCCAGTTCGTCGAGCAGCGGTCCGAGGAAGCCTTCATAGTGGCGCCAGCGCCCCACCGAGCTTCGATAGATGGGGCGGCGGACTTGGGCGGCGCTGGCGGTGCGGACCACCCGGTTGGTGCGGTGAAAGTCGACGCAGCGAGGGTCCCATTCGAGGCCGCAATGCGCCACCAGGCGCCGCGCGGTGCCTTCGACGTCGCCGACCATATCCTCATAGCGCACGTCGATGATGCGCTCCGGCGGCAGAACGCTGCGCCAATGCGCCATCAACGCGCGGTAGTGCCGGTAATAACGGCCAAGCTCGGCCAGATCGTAGGTGTGGTCTTGGCCGCCGAAGAAAAGCGTCGAGAAACAGGAAACGCAGGTGTCGATCGGGTTGCGTACCGCGTGAATGATGACCGCATGAGGCATCGCCAGATGGATCAGGCCGGCAAACAAGAAATTGCCCGGCATTTTGTCGACGATCCGCGCCGCCCCCGGCGCGCGCTGCGCCAGCTTGCCGAGATAGGATTCGGCGAGCGCGCGAAAATGTTCGCCGGACATGCTCAGCGCCATATCGGGAAACGGCGGCGATCCCGGCAGCGCCCCTATCAGCGCGCCCGCGGCTTGATCGAACAGGGCGAGTTCGCCCGCGCCGAACACGTCGGGATGGCTTGCCAATATCTGCTCGATGAGCGTCGTCCCCGAGCGCGGCATCCCGACGATGAACACCGGCAGCGCCGACGATATCACCGTGCCTGATTTCGCCGTGCTTTGGCGGCGCGCCATGAAGTCGGCGCTGAACAGTTCGTGCATGCGGTCCATGCAGCCGAGCGTGGCGGCTTCGTCATAGCGGATCTGCCGGCGCTTGAGCCGATTGCCGGCCTGCAATTGGGTGAACGCCGAGTCGAATTTGCCGATGTCTTCGTAGGCTTTCGCCAACGCAAAATGCAGATGAGTTTGCTCGGCCTCGCTCAGTGCGGCGCGGTCCTCCGCCAAATCCTCCAGCGCCTTGATATAGCGGTCGCCGGCGGCGAACGGGCGCAGCGTCGCCAACTGTTCGTAATAGGCGGTGTTCCGCGGCGCGAATTGGATCGCGCATTTGGCGGCGCTCATCGCTTCGTCGAGGCGCCCGGTCTCCTTCAAGATCACGCCGAGGTTGTGGTGTGCTCCGGCAAAACCGGCGTCGACCGCAATCGCCTGGCGGTATTTTGCTTCCGCTTCATCGGTCCGCTCGAGGCTGGCAAGCGCCACGCCCCAGTTGCACAGCGCCTCCGGATAATGCGGCTGGAGTTCGACCGCCCGCCGATATTCCACCAGCGCCGCGTCGAACTTGCCGAGTTCCGCGAGCGCGTGGCCGAGATTGCTGCGGATGACCGGAAGGTCCTTGAACGAAATAATGCGCTCGTAAAGCGCTATGGCCTCATGCAGCCGGCCGCCGGCGTGAAGTTCGAACGCTTGCGAACCGAGCGCGATGAGCGTGTCGGTCAGGACGGCAGGCGCGGGAATCGCCGGATGCGGATCCGGCCGGGCAAGAACGAGATTGGCCACTGGGATCATTCCAAAAGCGCCGACCGGATCACGGGCGAGCGCGGCGAGGCCCCATCCGATCGATAAAAGCTTATGGTGAATGAAAGGTTAATGTGCCGTTGCACGCCGCCGGACCCGGGTGCATCATTGTTCGATTGATCGTCAGATCGCAAAGTCGCAGGCCAGGAGCGGCTCCCATGCACGACATCGTCATTCGCGGCGGCACCATCGTCGATGGCACCGGCAAACCGGCCTTCAGCGGCGACGTTGCGATCGACGGCGGCCGCATCGCGGCGGTCGGCGGCAAGCAGGGTCCGGCCCGGCGCGACATCGATGCCGACGGCCTTCTGGTGACGCCGGGCTGGGTCGACGTGCATACCCATTATGACGGCCAGGCGATGTGGGATCCGCTGCTGGCGCCGTCATGCTGGCATGGCGTCACCACGGTGATGTTCGGCAATTGCGGCGTCGGCTTCGCGCCGGTGAAGAAGGAACATCGCGGCGCGCTGATGGATCTGATGGAAGGCGTCGAGGAAATTCCCAATCCGGTGCTCGCCGCAGGCCTGAACTGGGAATGGGAAACCTTTCCGCAATTCATGGACGAATTGGAACGCCGGCCGCGCGCCATCGACATTTGTGCGCAAGCCGCCCATCTGCCGACCCGCGTCTATGTCATGGGCGACCGCGCCATCCGCCGCGAGCCGGCGACGCCCGACGATATCGCCGAGATGCGCCGGCTGACCATCGAGGCGCTCAGGGCCGGTGCCTTCGGCTTCACCACCTCGCGCACCGATTCGCACAAGACGCCGGACGGCGAACTCGTGCCGTCGCGCGACGCCGACGATCACGAATTGCTCGGCATCGGTTCGGCGCTCGGCGTCACCGGCACCGGCGCCTTCGGCATGAATTCCGACTTCGACGACGAGGAATTCGAGTTGCGCTGGATGCGCAAGCTCGCCAAGGACACCGGCCGCCCGGTTTGGTTCCTGCTCACCGACCGTTACGAGGATCCGCAGCGCTGGCGCCGCCTGATCGGCGCGGTGCATGAGATGCGCGCGCAGGGCCTGCCGGTCACCGCGCAGATGGCCGGCCGGCCGATCGGCGTGATGATGGGAATAGGCACCGCGCTCAATCCGTTCACGGTGCGGCCGAGCTACAAGAAACTCGAAAGCCTGCCGATCGAGGAGCAGCGCAGAAGGCTGCGCGATCCGCAAGTGCGGGCGCAAATCCTCGCCGAGAAGCCGTCCGACGCCGAAGTCGCCAAACTCGCGCAGTTCCGCCAGGCCGTCACCAGCAAATGGGAACGCTTCTACGTCATGGGCAATCCGCCGGATTACGAGCCGGGCCCGGACAAGAGCGTGGCCAACATCGCCGCCGCGACCCGACGCCCGCCCGATGAAGTCGCCTACGACACCATCATCGAGGACGGCCAGTATCTCTATTTCCCGGTGGTGAATTACGTCACCGGCGATCACGCGCCGATCTACGAAATGCTCAACGACCCGGCCTGCCTGTTGGGGCTCTCCGACGGCGGTGCGCATTGCACCTCGATCGTCGATGCCGGCGTGCCGACATTCATGCTCACCCATTGGAGCCGCGACCGCGCGCGCGGGCCGAAGCTGCCGCTGGAAATGCTGATCAAGCGGCAGACCAGCGAGACCGCCGATTTCTTCGGGCTGTCGGATCGCGGCCGGCTGGCGCCGGGGCTGCGCGCTGACGTCAATCTGATCGACTACACGCGGCTGCAAGTGCAGAAGCCGGAACTGGTGCACGACATGCCGGCCAACGGCCGGCGCTTCGTGCAAAAAGTCGACGGCTACGAGGCGACCTTCGTCGCCGGCACCCAGATCTTCGAGCGCGGCGAGCACACCGGCGCGCTGCCGGGCCGCCTGGTGCGCGACGGGCGTGTTGGCGAGACGCTGGCGGCGGCGGAATAGGCGTCATTAGTCATCGCGAGCGTTTCATCCTCGCTCGCCTCGGCGAGCAAGGCTGATCCGCCCGTCTTAAGCAGCTTCGGCCTTATCGTTGTCTTTCGGTTTTGCGATAAGCTGGACGTCAAACGCGTCCAAAACCTTCATCACCGTACTCAATTCCGGTTTGCCACCCTCATTCAAAGCGCGATAGAGATTTTCCCGGTTGAGACCCGTTTCCTTGGCAACGGTTGTCATTCCTTTGACGCGGGCGACGGCGCCGAGTGCCTGGGCGATAAGATTGTCATCGCCTGTCGCAAAAGCCTCGCTGAGATAGGCGGCGATCGCTTCCGGCGAATCGAGGTATTCGGCGACATCGAAGTCTTTTGCTTTAGCCATACCTTAGTCCTCCAACTCCTTCGCGATTTGCTTTGCTTTCGTCACGTCCGCCTTTTGCGAATCCTTGTCGCCGCCAAAAAGAAAAATTGCGACGTCTCCCTGCTGTTTGTAGTAGAGCCGATGTCCGGGACCGAAGTGGATACGCATCTCACTGATGCCCTCGCCAACAGGGGCTACGTCACCGGGATTGCCTTGCCTGAGGCGATCCATTCGCACCAGGACTTTGGCCCTGGTTCCAACGTCCAATCCCTTGAGCCATTTACCGAATTCATCGGTCTGCTTCAGGGTCGCCATATGTAGCTTATACGCTACAGGCGGATATGATGTCAATAAAAACTCGCGATAAGCGAGGTCGTTACTTTTTCAGTGACAATGCCGCAAGAGGGCTTTGGCCGCCTCGAAGCGTTGTGAGCGAAGGCGCGGAGATGAGAGGGTTGCACCCAGTCCGACAGCGCGCATCGGGATTGCGGTGCACGATCCCGCCGCCACGACGTGGGTGTTGCGCCATGCCCGGTCATCTGCAAGGAGTGGGAAAAATAAGGGGAGAAATGCCATGGCCGCCACCAAGGTTGACGTCATCGATTTGATCGACCGGCACCCGGTGACGAAGTTTCAGATCGGCGTTCTGATCCTGTGCATGCTGGTGGCGGCACTCGACGGTTTTGACACTCAGGCCATCGGCTACACCGCGCCGGCGATCGCGCACGCGATCAATCTGCCGATGCCGCAGTTCGGACAGGTCGGTTCGGCCGGTCTCCTCGGCGCGGCGATCGGCGCGCTGTCGTTCGGGCCGCTGGCCGACATATTCGGCCGCAAGCGGTTCATGATCGCCGCGATGATCGTGTTCGCGGTCTTCAGCTATCTGACCTCGCAATCGACATCGCTCGACGAATTGCTGGCGTATCGCGTTTTTGCCGGCCTCGGACTCGGCGGCGTGACGCCGGCGTTCCTGGCGATGGGCGCGGAGCTCGCGCCGAAGCGGCTGCGCGACGTGTTCGTCACCGTGCTGTTCGCGTCGTTTCCGGGCGGCGGGCTGATCGGATCGCTGACCAGCGCCTGGGTGATCCCGGCATTCGGCTGGCAAGCGGTGTTCTATATCGGCGCAGTGGCGCCGCTCGTCATCGCGATCATCCTGACGATCTGGCTGCCGGAATCCGTCCGCTTCCTGCTCGCCCGCAACATCCGGCAGGATGAAGTGCGGCGCACGATCGAGCGCATCATGCCGGGCGCGGTTCCGGCGAGCGCTGAACTCGTCGCGCCGCCGGATCCGGCGCGGGAGGGTGTTCCGCTCAAGCATCTGTTCATGGAGGGCCGCGCGGTCCCAACCGTGCTCCTCTGGGTGCCGTTCTTCATGGTGTTCATGGTTCTGGTGACGGTGACGTTCTGGACGCCGGCGGTGCTCAATTCCGTCGGCTTCTCGCTGTCCGCCGCGGCGCTGATCATCGGCTTGAACAATCTGGGCAGCGTGATCGCCAGCGCCCTGTCGGGCTGGGCCGTCCATCGCGGCGGCGCATTCCGCGTGCTCATTCCGGGCTTTCTGATCGGCGGGCTGTGTTTGGCCTGGTTCGGCCAGGCGACGGATTCGATCGTGATGCTGGGCACGGCGTCGTTTCTCGCCGGCTTCTTTGTCGGCGGCACCGGCACCGGTCTTATCGCGGTGGCGGCGGGGATGTATCCGACCGCGATCCGCTCGACCGGCATCGGCTGGGCCATGGGTATGGGGCGCGTCGGCCAGGTGTTCGGGCCAATGCTGACCGGCATTCTGGTCGGATTCGGCTACAAGGTCGGCGGCATATTCTACGCCGCCGCGGTGCCGTGCTTTATCGGCGCGCTGTTCTTGATCTTCCTGTATTTCGCGCGGCCGGTCATGGAAGCCGATGCCGAAGGCAGTGTGGTGCCGGCGGAATAGGCAGGCGTCACAATCCGAGCCGATGCGGCAGCCACAGCGAAATCTGCGGCAGATAGGTGACCAGCATCAGCACCGCGAACATCACGGCATAGAACGGCCAGATCCGCCGCAGCACGGCTTCCATGCTGACGTCGCCGACCGCGCAGCCGACGAACAGGATCGAGCCGACCGGCGGATGGCACAGCCCGATGCCGAGGTTCAACAGCATGATCATGCCGAAGTGAACCGGATCGACGCCGAGCTTCAGCATGACCGGAAGCAGGATCGGCGTCGAAATCAGGATCGACGGCGCCATGTCGACGAGACAGCCGAGCAACAGCAACAGCACGTTGATCAGCATCAGGATCACGTATTTGTTGTCCGAGATCGAGAGAAAGAAGGCGGTGATCTTGCCCGGCATCTGGGTGAGCGCCATGATGTAGCCGACGCTCGAGGCGCAGGCGATCAGCGTCAACACCATCGCCACGGTGCGCATCGTCCGGTGCACCAAAGCCGGCAGGTCGCGCCAGCGATAATCGCGATAGACGAACATGGTGACGAAGAACGCCCACACGCAGGCGACCGCGCCGGCTTCGATCGCGGTGAACACGCCGGCAAGAATGCCGCCGAGAATGATCATCAGCGTGACCAGGCCCCACAGCGCGTCGAACGAAATCTTGACGGCTTCGCGCAGCGGCACCGCCGTGCCGCGCGGGTGGCCGTCGCGATAGGCGATCACCAGGCAAAGCACGACAAGCGCCAGACCGAGCAGAAGGCCCGGCACCACGCCGGCCATGAACAGGCTGATGATCGAGATCGTGCCGCCGGTCGCGAGCGAATAGATCACCGCATTATGGCTCGGCGGCACCAGGAGCGCCTGGACCGACGCCGAAATGGTCACGTTGGTGGCGAAGACGCGCGGGAAGCCGCTTTTCTCCATTTGCGGGATCATGACCGAGCCGATCGCGGATGTGTCGGCGACCGCCGAGCCGGATATGCCGGACAGAAACGTGGTGGCGACCACGTTGACGACGGAGAGGCCGCCGCGCACGCGGGTGAAGCCGACCAGCACGTCGGCGAACGCCACCAGCCGCCGCGCCATGCCGCCTTCGGCCATGATCGCGCCCGCCAGCACGAAAAACGGAATGGTGAGCATCGCGACCTTGCTCACGCCGTCGGAGATTTTCAGCATGACGGCTTCCAGCGGAATGCCGATCCACATCGCCCCGGCAATCGCGGCCAGCGCCAGCGAATAGGCGATCGGCATGCCGATCAGGAAGCAGGCGAACATCGTGGCAAGGAGGACGAAAATATCCATCGTTGCGGCTTCCCGGCGTTATTCGAACGCGGCGCTGCCGCCGCGTCCGATCTGCGCGGGCGGCCCGATGGCCACGCGCTCGATCACAAACAGCAGCAAGATCGCGCCGCCGAGTGGGATCGGCAGATAGGTGAGGCCGACCGAGAGCGCCGGAAAGTCCGCGATCGAATTCTGCCATGTCGCCGCGACCAGTTTGGCGCCCCAGTTGATCATGAACAGCGCAATCAGCGCCATCAGCAGCTCGACGACGAGCGCGGTCACACGCTGCAAGGGCAGCGGCAGGAGCGACGCGAAGAACGACATCCGCATGTGCAGCCCGGCGCGATAGCAGGCCGCCGCGCCGAAGAAGGTCAACACGATCATCAGCAGCACCGCCATCGGCTCCGGCCACGACGCGGCGCGGTTGAGGACGTAGCGGGTATAGACCGCCCACGGCATGACGGCGGAGATCAAAACCAGCGCCGTGCCGGCCACGCCGACGCACAGCGCATAGAGCGCATCCATCAGCTTGCGGATCGCGGGCGCCATTACTTGCCGCTCAGTCGACGGCTGTGATGCGCTTGATTTGGTCGGCGAACCGCGGGGCATACTTGTCCCAGACCGGTTTCACCGCGTCCTGGAACGGCTTCTTGTCGATCTCTTCGACGATCTGGACGCCGGCCGCCCGGGCCTTGTCCATCGCCTGGTTCTCGTAGGCCGCCCACAGCATCCGTTCCTCGGCCTGAGCCTCGCGCGCCGATTTCCGCAACAGATCCTGGTCGTCCTTCGACAGGCCGTCCCAGGTCTTGCGCGAGAAGACGATGATTTCGGGCACGATCAGGTGTTCGGTGAGCGTATAGAATTTGGCGACCTGATAATGATTGTCGAACACGAAACTCGGCGGGTTGTTCTCGGCGCCGTCGATCACGCCGGTTTGCAGCGCGCTGAACACCTGGTCGTAACCCATGGCGACGCCGTTGGCGCCAAGCGCATTGGCCATGTCGACGAACATCGGATTGCCGATGACGCGTACCTTGAGGCCCTTGAGATCGTCGATGCTTTTGATCGGGTGCTTGGTGTCGTAGAAACTGCGCGCGCCGGCATCCATCCAGGCCAGTCCGACGAGGCCTGCTTTGTCGTTCGCGGTCACTTTGTCGAGGAGCTCACTGCCGATCGGACCGTCGATCACCTTCTGCATGTGTGCGGTACTGCGGAACAGGAACGGCAGATTGAGCACGTTGAGATCGTCGATGACCGGTCCGATCGCACCGACGCTGACGCGCGCGATTTGAATGGCGCCAACCTGCGCCTGCTCGATTGCCTCCTTCTCGCCGCCCAGCTGCATCGAGGCGAACATCTGCACGCCGAGCCGTCCGTTCGTCGCCTGCTCAAGCCTCTTGCCGAGATTTTCGACGGCAACCACTGTCGGATAGCCGGGCGGATGAACGTCCGAGGCCCGAAATTGGGTTTTGGCCTGTGCCAGGGCCGGAAATTGCGCGAACCGCGCCAACGCAAGCGCGCCAATTACGGCCGCAGTTCCACGAAGCATCTCACGCCGCTGCATCTTGTTTCTCCCTGCGTTGGTCTCTTGCGTTTCGTTGCACCGATCGCGGGCGATCAGGCCATACGGTCGGCGTCGTATTCGGCGCTGCAATAGGGCCCGCCCTGATAGCGCGCGCCGATCGGGTCCGGTTTGAGTTTTTTCTGCGCGGCGAGCGCGTCGTCACGAAAGTCTTCGGCGCGGCCTTGCGGTTTATAGCCGAACCGCTGCGCGTTGCTGTTGTCCCACCAGCTCGCGGCATTATCGGACACGCCGTAGAAAATCTCGTAGCGGATGTCCGAATGTTCCAACCCGATCCGCACCAGTTGCGCCACATCCTCGGGACTGACCCAGATCGATAGCCGGCGTTGGTCGGCGGGCGCGTCGGCGACATTGCCGATGCGCAGGCATGTCACGCGTAGGCCGTGCTTGTCGGAATAGAGCGCGCCGAGCGCTTCGCCAAAGACTTTGCTGACGCCGTAGCGGCTATCCGGCCGGGGCGTGACGTGGACACCGATCCGCTGCGTTCGGGGATAGAATCCGGTGGCATGATTGGACGAGGCGAAAACCACGCGCTTGACGCCCGCCAGGCGCGCCGCTTCGAAAAGATTATAGCAGCCGACGATGTTGGCGCTGTGGATCGTTTCCCAGGGACCTTCCACGGAAAATCCGCCGAGATGCACGATGCCCTCGACACCCGCCACAACCTTTTGCACTTGCGCAAAGTCGGCGAGATCGGCGGCAATGAAATCTTCGTCCGCCGCAAGATCGGCCGGCGTGCGGATGTCGCTTGAGCGGATATGTGGATAGACGCCCCCGAGCAATTTGCGCAGGCGGCTGCCGATGTCGCCGGCGGCTCCCGTGATCAGGACGGTCTTCATGCGGCGCTCATATGTTGCAGCTCTCCCCAGTCTGCTTTTTGCCTACTGTCGGTGCGGCGGGTCAATGGCGACACCCCTACTTCACCGACACGTCGGCCTGCACGGCGACAGCTTTCCACAGCGCGATGTCCTTCTTGATGAAAGCTGAGAATTGCTCGGGCGTGTCGCCGACGATTTGGATGGCCTGCCCGACGATCAGCGCTTTGGTCGGCGGATCGTTGAGCGCGGCGACGATCTGGTCGTGCAGTTTGTCGATGATCGGCTTTGGCGTTCCTGCGGGTGCGAGGATGCCGTGCCAGCCGACGGCCTCGAAATCGGGATAGCCGCTTTCGGCGATGGTCGGCACGTCAGGTAGGACCGATAAGCGCGTCTTCGTGGTCACGGCGAGCGCGCGCAACGTTCCGGCCTGCAAATGCGGCAGTGCGGAGACCGGATCGGAGAACACCATCGTGAGCTGGCCGGCGAGCAGATCGGCGACAGCGAGCGCGGTGCCGCGATAGGGCACGTGCACCATCTTCAATCCGGCCTTGCTGGACAGAAGCTCGGTGACGAGCTGGTTCGACGAGCCGACGCCGAAGCTGCCGTAATTGAACTCGCCCGGCTTCGCCTTCACCATGGCGATGAAGTCCTTGAAATTCTGCGCCGGCAGCTTGGCATTGACGACCAGCACGTAGGGATAGTTCGACGTCATCGTGATCGGCGCGAAATCCTTCTCCGGATCGTAGGGCAGGGTCTTGTAGACGCCGGGATTGATCGAGATCGGGCCGGACTGCCCGAGCAACAGCGTGTAGCCGTCCGGCGCCGCCCGGTGTACGTCCTCGGTGCCGATGATCGCGCCGGCGCCGGCTCGGTTCTCGATCACCATCGGCTGGCCGATGGTTCCGCTGACATATTTGCCGATCAACCGCGCGGTCGCATCGGCCGCGCCGCCCGGCGCGAACGGTACGATCAGTTTGATCGGATGCGACGGATAGTCGTCGGCGCGCGCCGTTAAACCGCTGGTCGCCAACGTCAGCGCCAAAGCTATCCACTTCAGATTCCTCGACATGATCCTCCCCTACCGTGTCTTTTTTTTGCATCCTTGCACTTTTACGCGGGCCGGTCGATGCTCGCTTGGCGAGGGTAAGATGCTGACTAGTCCCGGTGCGACCGAAAAACTGGCCCAGTTCGTTGTGGCTACGCGCTGGGACGATCTGCCGCCGCCGGTGGTACATCAGGCCAAGCGGTCGCTCATGAATTTCTTCGCCGTGACGCTCACCGGCTGCGGCAATGCAACGATAGAAACGGCACTGCAATCGCTCGCCGCGTTTTCCGGCGGCAACCAGGCGACGCTGATCGGCCGGCGCGAGCGCATCGATGCGCTGAGCGCGGCATTCCTCAATGCCGCCGGGGCCAACGTTCTCGACTTTTGCGACACCCACGTTCCGACCGCGATCCATCCGACCGCGCCGGTCGCGCCGGCGCTCCTCGCCTTTGCCGAACTGCGGCGCGTCAGCGGCCGCGATTTGCTGCTTGCCTTCGTGCTCGGCCAGGAAGTCGAATGCCGCATCGGCCTCGCGATGTCGCCGAGCCATTATAACAAGGGTTGGCACATCACCTCGACCTGCGGTGTGTTCGGCGCCGCCGCCGGAGCCGGCAAGCTGGTCAATCTGACGGCGACGCAAATGGGGTGGGCGCTCGGCACTGCATCGACGCAGTCGGCCGGCTTGTGCGAATGCCTCGGCACGCCGACGAAGAGCGTCAGCGTCGGCAATGCCGCACGCAACGGGTTGTGGTCGGCGCTCTTGGCGGCGAACAATTTCGATGGTCCGCCGGAGCCGCTCAACGGCGTGCAGGGTTTCTACAACGCGATGGGTGAAACACCGAGGCTCTCGCTTCTCACCGACGGGCTGGGTGAGAGCTGGGAAATCATGAAGACGGCCTACAAGCCCTACCCGTGCGGCTTTGTCATTCATCCGGTGCTCGATTGCGTGCTGGATTGGCGCCGCGACAACCCAGCCGCTCGCGCAGAGCGCGTGGTGGTGACCGGCAATCCGCTGCTGGCGGCGCGGACCGACCGGCCGGACATTTCGACCGGGCGGGAATCGCAGGTCAGCGTGCAGCACGCCGTCGCCGCCGCGCTCGTCACCGGCAGGGCCGGCGTCGATCAATTTACCGACGCCTGCGTCAACGATCCCGGGGTGCGCGCGCTGCGCGGCAAAATCGAAGTGGTGCGCGACGAAAGTTTTGCCACGACGTCCGCGGCGGTGGCGATCACCACAGCCGACGGCAGAACGCACAAGCTCGCGCAGCCGGCGGCGCGCGGCAGCGATGCCAATCCGATGAGCGACAAGGATTTGGAGGATAAATTACGGACGGCCGCCGCGGGCCGGAATCCGGGCCACGATGTTTCGCCGCTGATCGCCGCGGTTTGGACGCTGGATCGGGAAGACGATGTTTCGAAACTTGCCGCGCTGACAGTGCCACGCGCTTAGACGCGATCGATCGCTGCCAAGCAAAAAGCCCCGCCGCGGCGGGGCTGGTTGCAGTCAAACGTCAGATGACGTGGGTTAACATCAGCGCGATGACCACCACAAGTGGCACGCCCAACAGCCACAAAATAACCGGCATGGTCGCCTCCATTTGATCCCATTGTAACGTCCGTGAAAAGCTAACGCGGAATTCCAAACTTTTGTTCCACGGTATCGGCGCTCTCAGGTAAAGCGGCAGCGACATGGCTCCTCCACTGCTTCAACTCAAAGGCATCGCGCTCACCTTCGGCGGTACGCCGCTGCTGACGGGGGCGGAATTGTCCATTTCTCCCGGCGAGCGGGTCTCACTCGTCGGGCGCAACGGCTCCGGCAAATCGACGCTTCTCAAAATCGCCGCCGGCTTCATCGAACCGGATGCCGGCTCGGTTTTCGTGCAACCCGGTGCGCTGGTGCGCTACTTGCCGCAGGAGCCGGACTTTTCGGGCTTCGCCTCGACGCTCGCTTATGTCGAGGCCGGGCTGCGGCCCGGCGACGACGCTCACGCGGCCCGTTATCTGCTGCAGCAACTCGGTCTCGCCGGCCAAGAACATCCCGCCCATCTATCCGGCGGTGAGGCGCGGCGCGCCGCGTTAGCGAGGGTGTTGGCGCCGGCGCCGGATATTCTGCTGCTCGACGAACCGACCAATCATCTCGACTTGACGACGATCGAATGGCTGGAGCGGGAACTCGATTCCAACCGCGGCGCGATGGTGATCATCAGCCACGACCGGCGGTTTATGTCGACGCTGTCGCGCAGCACGGTCTGGCTCGATCGCGGGGTGACGCGACGTATCGAGCGCGGCTTTGGCCATTTCGAGGAATGGCGCGACGCGGTGCTGGCGGAAGAAGAGCGCGATCAGCACAAGCTCGACCGCAAGATCGCCGCCGAGGAGCACTGGATGCGCTACGGCGTCACCGGCCGGCGCAAGCGCAACATGCGCCGGGTTGGCGAATTGCAGGCGCTGCGAGAACGGCGCCGGACGCATCGCGCCGCCGCCGGCAATGCCGCCATAACGGCGAGCACGGCGGCGCCGTCCGGCGCGCTTGTCATCGAGGCCGCCGGTATCGGCAAGAGCTATGATGGACGCCCGATCGTGCGCGATTTCTCGATCCGCATCCAGCGCGGCGACCGGATCGGCATTGTCGGGCCGAACGGCAGCGGCAAGACCACGCTGATCGATCTACTGACCGGCGCGTTGCCGCCGGATACCGGCACGCTGCGGCTCGGCTCGGGGCTTTCCGTCGCGACGCTCGATCAGCATCGCGACAGCCTCGATCCCGATGTCACCGTCAGCGAGGCCCTGACCGGCGGCAGCGGCGATACCGTCATGGTCGACGGCCACGCCAAGCATGTCGTCAGCTATATGAGGGATTTTCTGTTCACGAGCGAGCAAGCCCGCACCCCGCTCGGCAAGCTGTCGGGCGGCGAGCGCGGCCGCCTCATGCTTGCCAAGGTGCTCGCCAAGCCGTCGAACCTGTTGGTGCTCGACGAGCCGACCAACGATCTCGATATGGAAACCCTGGACGTGCTGGAGGATATGCTGGCCGACTACAGCGGCACCGTGCTGCTCATCAGCCACGATCGCGATTTCCTCGACCGTCTGGTCAGCGGCGTGATCGTTCCGGAGGGCAACGGATCCTGGGTCGAATATGCCGGCGGCTATAGCGATATGCTGGCGCAACGCGGCGCCGACCTGGCGCGCGAAAGGCCTAAGCAAGAGCCGTCGAAATCAGCGAAAGAATCCGGTCCGGCCGGCGCCGAAACGAAGGCGCAGAAGCGGCGGCTGGTGTTCAAGGACAAACACGCGCTTGAAACGCTGCCGAAGACCATCGCGAAACTCCAAGCCGAAATGAAGAAGCTGCAAGTCAAGCTCGACGATCCGACATTTTATGCGCGCGATCGCGCCGCGTTCGAAAAAGTCACCGCCGCGCTCGGCGGATTGCAGCGGGAAATCGCCACGGCAGAGGAGCAATGGCTGGAGCTCGAAATCCTGCGCGAGGAAATCGCCGAAAGCTAATCCTTGCGCCGGTGGATGTCCTTGACGTCGGTGAAAGTAATGCCGGGATTGTGCTCGCCGGTATATTCGAGGTCGAAAGCGTTGCGGGCCAGGAAAACGAGATCGCCGTCGAAATCCTCGGCGATGGACGAGGAATAGCTCTTGGCGAATTGATCGATCGTCTTGCGGTCGGCGGCCGCGATCCACCGCGCGAACTGATACTCCGCCGTGCTCCAATCGATTTGCAGTCCGTATTCGGCCGCGAGTCGGGCGCGCAGCACGTCGAGCTGCAACGGGCCGACAACGCCGACAAGGGCCGCGGAGCCGTCGGTCGGACGGAACACCTGGGCGACGCCTTCCTCGGCCAGTTGCAGCAGCGCCTCTTTCAATTTCTTGGCCTTCATGGCGTCCGGCAGGCGAACGCGCCGCAAAATCTCGGGCGCGAAGTTCGGCACGCCGGCGAAATTGAGGTCCTCGCCTTCGGTCAGCGTGTCGCCGATGCGCAGCGTGCCGTGATTGGGTATGCCGACCACGTCGCCGGCATGCGCCTCCTCGGCGAGCGCGCGGTCCTGGGCGAAGAAAAATTGCGGCGCGTTCAGGCTGATGATTTTTCCCGACCGCACCTGCTTGACCTTCATGCCGCGGCGTAGCTTGCCCGAACACAGGCGCACGAAGGCGATACGGTCGCGATGGTTGGGATCCATATTGGCCTGGATCTTGAAGACGAAGGCCGACAGGGCCGGCTCGGTCGCCGCCACCAGCCGCTTGTCGGCGGCTTGCGCGCGGGGCGGCGGCGCCATGGTGGCGAGTGCGTTGAGCAGGTCGCCGACGCCGAAATTCTTCAGCGCGCTGCCGAAAAAGACCGGCGTCAGGTGACCCTCGGCGAAGGCGCGGGCGTCGAACCGCTTGCAGGCATGGCGGACGAGATCGAGCTCGCCTTCCAGCGCCGCGGCGTCGAGTTGGGCGTTCAAAGCGGTGAGCTCGGCAATGGTCATTTTACGCAAATGTCCGGCGGTCCCTGCATCGCGGTCGAGCAGGCGAACGCCGCCGGTATCGACGTCGATCGTGCCGACGAAATCGCGGCCGCGGCCGACCGGCCAATTGATCGGCGCGCAGTCGAGCGCCAGCGTTTTCTCGATCTCATCGATGAGATCGAACGGGTCGCGGCTCTCGCGATCCATCTTGTTGATGAAGGTGATGATCGGGATGTCGCGCAGCCGGCAAACTTCGAACAGCTTGCGTGTGCGTGGCTCGATGCCCTTGGCCGCGTCGATCACCATGACGGCCGAATCGACCGCCGTGAGCGTGCGGTAGGTATCCTCCGAGAAATCCTCGTGGCCCGGTGTATCGAGCAGATTGAACACCCGGCCGTCATACGCGAAGGTCATCACCGAGGTGACGACCGAGATGCCGCGCTCGCGTTCTATCGCCATCCAGTCCGAACGGGTGGACCGCCGGTCGCGCTTTGCCTTGACCTGCCCGGCGAGTTGGATCGCGCCCCCGAACAGCAGGAGCTTTTCGGTCAAAGTGGTCTTGCCGGCATCCGGGTGGGAGATGATCGCAAAGGTGCGGCGCCGCTCGACCTCGGTGGCGACGGGTGGCATAGCCGTGGAGCCCTCTGGGGCGCGAATGGGCATGTTCATAGTGGACCGGATTTGGCAGTTCCGATCATCGCTATCAAGGGTTAAAGACATGCTTGGCCGGGGTAATTCGGGCCACGACAAGAGTGAATGGGGTTGGAAGCGATGAATAGTGTGGTCAACAGCAAGCGCGTATTCCTGGTTTTGCCGCACCTGCCGGTGGGCTTTGTCGATATTGTCGGCAAGCGCGACGACGTCCGGCTCGACAAGCTGGAGCACGAGAGCCCGGCCGATATCGCGGCGCCGATCTTGTCCGCGGCGCATGCCTATCAGACCAGTTCGACCCGCCAGGAGCTGGCGCGGCACTACCACACCAGCGCGGAGTTCCTGAAAAAGACGCCGAACCTCTTGCTGGTCTCGACCAACGGCGCCGGTTACGACACGGTCGATCTCAACGCCTGCACCGCGCGCGGCATCCTGGTGGTCAACCAGTCGGGCGGCAACGCCGAGTCGGTCGCCGAGCACGTCGTCGGCATGATGCTGATGCTGGTCAAGCGCGCCGTGGAGTGCGATCGCGCGCTGCGCGCCGGCACGCTGACCAACCGCGCTCTCTATACGGGGCACGAAGCATTCGGCAAGACCATGGGCGTTATCGGCATCGGCAATGTCGGGCGGCGGGTCGCCGAGCTCTGCGGCGCGCTGTTGCGCATGCAAGTGCTGGCCTACGACCCTTACGTGAGCGCCGAGGATATCCGCGCGCGCGGCGCGCAAAAGGTCGAGCTCGATGAATTGCTGCGCCGCGCCGACTTCGTCTCGATCAATTGTCCGCTCACCGACGAGACACGCAAAATGATCGGCGCGCGCGAATACGCGCTGATGCAGCCGAGTGCGTATCTCATCACCACTGCGCGCGGCTTCATTCATGACGAAGCGGCGCTGGCGCTGGCGTTGCGCGATAAGAAGCTTGCCGGCGCGGGCCTTGACGTTTGGGAGCAGGAGCCGCCGCCCGCCGATCATCCGCTGCTGGCGTTCGACAACGTCATCGCGACCGCACACACGGCCGGCGTGACCAAAGAGGCGCGGATCAGGATGGGCCAATTCGCGGCCGAACAGGTGATCGACGTGCTCGACGGCAAGCCGGCGAAGCGCGTTCTCAATCCGGAAGTCTGGCCGGATTACGCCAAGCGATTTGAGAAGACGTTTGGGTTTGCGCCGCAGCCGCCGACCGAACCGAACTGGCACGCCTCCGGCAAGCATGGATAGGGCGTAAATGTCGCCGCGCCCAACTGTCGTCATCCGCGAAAACGGATGATCCAGTAATCGCGAGCCTCATTCACCTCGCGCAACTGCGATTACTGGATGCTCCGCCTGCGCGGAGCATGACGGTGCGGAATGCGGTCGGCGTCAGGCGCAGCCGGCACCTACATCACCCGGTATATTCCAAAATGTGCATGCCCTGGCCCCAGCGGTCGATCAGATAGAGCCGGCCGTTGTCGTCGGCGCCGATGTCATTCGACTGGATGCCCGGCGTGCCGGCCGGCGTCTCCGGCACGTAGCAGCCGACCTCCTTCGGGTGCAGTGGGTCGCTGACGTCGACCGCGCGTAATCCGGCATTGAAATAGGTGAGGAACACGATGTCCTTCCACGGGCCATCGGCCGGAAGATCTTCCAGAATATTATGCGCGCCGAAGCGGCCGGGGCGCTCGTAGTACTTCTCACGGTCCGGCATGAAGGTCGCGATCGGCAGCGGATTTTCTTCCGCGCGCGCGTCGATGATCCACATGAATTGCGCGTCCCAGAATTTCTGCTTGCCGCGCGCCTCGTCGGTGACCACGAGATAGGGCCGGTCGCCGATCGGCCAGCAGGTATGCGTCGAGCCGGGAAACGGCGGCGACCACTTGATGTGGCCGATAAGCTTCATATCGCGCAGATCGGTGCAGTCGATGATGGCCATGCCGCCGCCCCACCAGGCGCAATACATGCGGTTGCCGCGGATCATCGGCGGGCCGTGCAGCGTGGTGGCCTCCTCGGCCGGATGCGGATCGTTGCCGACTTCTGTCGAGTCGGTCTTCATCCACGGCAGCCCCCAGATGCTGACGACTTCGGGCTTGAGCGGATTTTTGATGTCGAGCGTCCAGATCACCCGCTTGTCCCAGCCCGGCGCGTCGTTGGGCATGAAGGCGAGCTGGCGTTTGAGATCGACGCCGAAGCGATGCGGGCCGGAGCCCGGCATGTCGTAGAAGCCGACCGGCTTCGGCGCCGCGGGCTTCGAAATGTCGAATATGAAAAAGCCGGCGCGTGCATTCCTGCCTTTGTCACCGGCGAGCCGCTCCGAGTTCACGTACAAGAGATCGTCGCCGACGATGCGCAGCTTATGGCAATGCACGCCGGGCGGCGCGCGGAACTCGCCGACCTTGGCGGGCTTTCGCGGGTCGCGCACGTCGTGCACGGTAAAGCCTTCCGGGCCGTTGAAGCTTGAGCCGCCGACCGCGCCGACATAGGCATGGCCTTTATGCACCTGCACGAGGCTGCCGCCGCCCCACGCCGCCGAAGTGTCGTGGCCGAGGAGACGGAAATTTTTGGCTTCTTCGGGGTAGCTGGCGGGCATGCGATTACTCCATTAACTTCCTCGTCATGCCCGGCTTTATGCCGGGCATCCACGTCTTGCGACCGGAGATTAAAGACGTGGATGGCCGGAACAAGTCCGGCCATGACGTGAGAGGGCTGTATATTGGCCGCCAGCATCCAGTCGGTACAGACCGGCGCCGCGTCTGCCGACCTGTTCGGCCATCCGCGCGGGCTCACGTTTCTGTTCACGACGGAAATGTGGGAGCGGTTTTCCTATTACGGGATGCGGTCGCTCCTTGTCCTTTACATGACGAAATATCTGCTGCTGGCCGATCATTCCGGCAACGTCGTCGGTCTGCTCGCCCTCAGGCACGCGCTCGAAGCCGTATTCGGGCCGCTCGATGTGCAGCCGCTGTCGTCGCAGATCTGGGGTTTCTATACCGGGCTGGTTTATTTCACGCCGGTTTTCGGCGGCCTTCTCGCCGACCGGGTGCTCGGCCAGCGCCGCACCGTCATTATCGGGGCGATTCTGATGGCGATCGGCCATTTCATGATGGCGGTCGAAAATCTCTTCCTGTTCGCGCTGCTTGCGCTCATCCTCGGTAACGGTTGCTTCAAGCCAAATATTTCGACGCAGGTCGGCGGCCTTTACGCCCCCGGCGACGATCGCCGCGACCGCGCTTATTCCATTTTCTATGTCGGCATCAATGTCGGCGCGTTCCTGGCGCCGCTGGTCTGCGGCACGCTCGGGCTCGAGGTCGGCTGGCATTACGGCTTTGCCGCGGCCGGCGTCGGCATGTGCATCGGGCTATCGATTTATCTTTACGCGCTGCCGTATTTGCCGCCCGACGAATTGCAGAAGGCAAAAACCGCGCATATCGACCGGCGGCCGCTCACCCGCGCCGAATGGCGCGCGGTGGCCGCGCTGCTCGCTTTGTTCGTGCCCAATACACTATTCTGGGCGTGCTACGAGCAGATCGGCAACACCACGATCTTGTGGATCGACCAAGATGTCGATCGCACCATCGATTTGTTCGGATGGGTGGCGCGGATTCCCACGACCTGGTTTCTCGCCTTCAATCCGTTCATGATTTTTGCCTTCACGCCGTTCGTCGTCGCGCTATGGGCGCGCCAGGCCGAGCGCGGCACCGAGCCGTCGACGATCACCAAGATGGCGCTCGGTTGTTTCGGGGTGACCGCGGCCAATCTGGTGCTGGGCTTTGCCGCCTTTCACGCCGGCAATGGGCAAGCAAGCTGGCTGTGGCTTCTCGGATCGATCGCGATCACGACAGTGGGCGAGCTTTATCTATCGCCGGTCGGGCTTTCGCTCGTCACCAAGGTCGCGCCGGCGCGCATTCTCTCGATGATCATGGGGGTGTGGCTGGCGACGAGCTTCACCGGCGGTTTTTTGGCCGGCTATATCGGCAGCTTCTGGAGCCGGATGGAGAAGCCGGAATTTTTCCTGTTGATCGCTGGAATCGCGGCGCTCGCCGGCGCGATCATTTTCGCCTGCCGGTGGTTCTTGCACGGGATGTTGCAGGACTAAAAAATCTTCTCCCCGCCACGCGGGGAGAAGGGGTTAATGCGCCGCCGCTGCGGATGCCGCCGCGGGCGCGGGATTTTCGATGTGGGCGATGTTGTTCTTCACCGCCTTCTGGACCTTCTCGAAAGCACGCACTTCGATCTGGCGCACGCGCTCGCGCGACACGCCGAACTCGTCGGCCAGCTCTTCGAGCGTGATCGGATCGTCCGCCAGGCGGCGGGCTTCGAAAATGCGGCGTTCGCGGTCGTTGAGTACGGTGAGCGCGTCGCCGAGCGCCTTGTGCCGATTCTCCGATTGCTCGGATTCGGCGAGCCGGCTCTCTTGGCTGACGCTGTCGTCGACCAGCCAATCCATCCACTCGCCGGAATCGCCGTCCTCGCGGATCGGCGCATTGAGCGATGCGTCGCCGCCGAGCCGGCGGTTCATGTCGACCACGTCTTGTTCGGTGACGCCGAGCCGCTTGGCGATCAGCTTGACCTGATCGGGCCGCATATCGCCCTCTTCGAGCGCGGAGATGCGGCTCTTCGCCTTGCGCAGATTGAAGAACAGCTTCTTCTGGTTCGCGGTGGTGCCCATCTTCACGAGCGACCATGAGCGCAGGATATATTCCTGGATCGCGGCCTTGATCCACCACATGGCGTAGGTCGCGAGCCTGAATCCTTTATCGGGCTCGAAGCGCTTGACCGCTTGCATAAGCCCGACATTGCCTTCGGAAATCACTTCCGAGATCGGCAGCCCATAGCCGCGATAGCCCATGGCGATCTTGGCGACGAGCCGCAGATGGCTGGTGACGAGCTTGTGGGCGGCGTCGCGGTCGCCGTGCTCGCGCCAGCTCTTGGCCAGCATGAATTCTTCCTGCGGTTCCAGCATCGGGAACCGCCTGATTTCTTCGAGATACCGGGTGAGGCCGGTTTCGCCTGATAAAATCGGTAAAGCTGCAGTTTGGGCCATGATAGCGCCCTCCTTAATTCGTGCCCCCGCGGATGCGGCGGGCGGGTGGTCCGCCGCTCCCCGAGCCGACGGCGCCAGTTCCATCTCGCACTCGCAATAATACACGCTCGAATCAGGCGAACGGAAGGGTGACGGCATCACATCGACGCGACGCGGTCTTGATCTCGGTTAAGTGGCTGTGAAAAGCCGTGAAATCGGTAAATCCCTACTGATCGCCGGATTACTCAGCGTCGCCGACGGGAATGTCAGCGAGCGCACTACGCAAACGGGCGAGGTCATGCGGCAGTTCCGAACGGAATCGCATGATTTCGCTATTTGATGGGTTTTTGACCGTCAATATATGGGCATGGAGCGCCTGTCTGCCAAGGTCCGCCAGCGCTGACTGCGCTTTTGGCGGCAAAAGCGCAGATTTGGTGCGAAATCCAGCCCCATAGACCGCGTCGCCCAAAAGAGGGTGGCCGATCGAGGCCAAATGGACCCGAATCTGGTGGGTTCGGCCGGTTTCGAGGCGGCAGAGCAGGAGGCTGGCCACTGGCGCGGCGGATTTTGCGGCTTTGGCCCCTTTGCCGGGGAGTTTGGACGGTGAGCCGCCGTAGCGTTCCAGCACCTGCCAGTGGGTTACCGCCTCGCGGCCGCCTTGGCGCACCGCCATGCGGTCGCGCGCCCGCGGGTCGCGATCGATCGGCTTGTCGATCAGGCCGTGCGCCCGCTCGGGCGCGCCCCAGACCAGGGCGAGATAGGAGCGCTCGAACGGCTCGCCGCTCTTGCCATGATCGGCAAATTGCGCCGCAAGGACCCGATGGGCCGCGTCATTTTTCGCCGCGACCATCAACCCGGTCGTATCCTTGTCGAGCCGGTGCACAATCCCGGGACGCCGCTCGCCGCCGATGCCCGAGAGGCTTTCGCCACAATGCGCAATCAGGGCATTGACCAGCGTTCCCGTCCAGTTCCCGGCGGCGGGATGAACGACGAGGTTGCGGGGTTTGTCGATGACGATGATATTCTCATCCTCGTAGACGACATGGAGTGGAATGGGCTCAGGCGTGGGTTTGGCCGGCTGCGGCGGCGGAACTTCGACGCTGACCGCCGCGCCGGAATTGACGCGATGGCTTGGATCGCGGATCGTCGCGCCGTCGACCGCTACCGCGCCGGCTTCGATCAGGGCCTTGAGCCGTGACCGCGACAATTCGGCCACGTGGCGGGCCAGTACGCGGTCAAGTCTGCCGCCGGCGTCTTCTGCGGCGGTGACAATCGATACCGGCGTGGTTGGCGTGGCCGTAGTGGGGGGCGTCATGAACAATTTATCTGGTGATCAGCGCGGCAACTTATCAGGAGCCGCCGACGCCGCCGAGTCGGAGACCGCGCGGCTCGTGGCGCGTGCGCGCACGATGATGGTCATAGCCGCGCTGACCACCGCATTGGCGATCGCCGCCGTAGTAACAGTAATCGGTTACCGGATGTATGCGGGCGGCTCGGGCTTTGGCGGGCCGATCAACGAAGCCGTCGCGTTGCCGAAGGGCGCGCGGGTGATCTCGACGTCAGCCTCGGCAGGCCGGGTCGCGGTCGTGATCGAAGTCGACGGCGCAAGCGAACTGCGCGTCTTCGATTTGAAGACGCTGAAAGAAACCGGACGGCTCCGCTTCTCGGCCGAGCCTTAAGGTCGGGTTCGTCCAATCGCAGGGCGTGGGCTACCTGCCGCGATCCGGTCCGAACAGGGGCTGAATCGCAAACATTCCGAACTGCGCCACCCAGTGCCCGACGGCGCCATAGCTTCCACTCCAGTTCGCCGCCGGCGTAAAGCCGCGGTTGAAATGCTCGGCGTAGGCATCGGCAACGTCGGTGCGCGCGCTCTTGTCGTACATGTCCCACAGCCCCCAGGCCCGGCTGAAGTTAAGTCCGAAGTCGTGATCGGTCGAAGGGTCGGTGACCGGATGAGGCAGGCCGTTCGCCGCGATGAACTTATTCAGCCACGCCGAATAATCGTCGCGATCGAGCACGCGCGACACCAGCGCCGCCCAGTTGGTGCAGATCGCCATGAATTCACCGCGCTCGCGCTGATACGGGCATGAAAGGTCGGCGGCTACGAAATCTTGCCGCACCCAGCCGGTGACTTCCGCTTCGAGATCGGAAAGTTTGCGCGCCCGCGCATAGTCGAGAAGATTGATCAGCGCCCATGAGGCGCTGTCATAAGCGCCGGAAAAGCGGTCGATCGCATGCGCCCTGTAGTAATCCCGCAAACTGAGCGCCACATCGTCCGCGAAGCCGGACAGATCGTCGGTTCCGGTCAACAAATGGCGTTCGATCGCCAGCCTCAGGAACCAAGCGCGGCCGTATGGCATTTCAAATTGCGGCGAATTTTGCAGATACTCGCGTTCGCGCCGCAGCGCGTCCGGATCGAGGATCGACGCGACCAGTGAAGCATATTGCCGATCGCCCGTGGCTCGTTCGTAAGCGGTGAGCGCCCACACGCCGTGCACGGCCGAATGCCAATCGATGCAGCCTTTGAAAGCGGGATGATCGGTGTCGCGCCGTGAACTGCAATAAGCCACTTGGCGCGCCAGAGCGGCGGCGATCGTTTCTTTCTGTTGCGAAAGCCGGGTAAGCGACGACGGGGTGTCGGCGGCAACGGCGGCCGGACCGGCGCCGATCAACAGGGCTTGCGCGGCAACCCAGACCACACGGAAGCTCGGCACCGCGGCGCGTCCCTTTTGCGAACCGCGGGCGGCCTACTGTCGCATGCCGATTCCGCAGTCTTACTTCGCTCATCTTTCGCTTGTAAGCGCCTTGATAGCTTGACCGGTACACGCCCGCAAGGCACTGTCCGGGCGCTAAAATCGGCCGCGGGCGCAGGATATTTGAAGCATGTTTGTTCGCTCTCTCGCCGCCGGCATCGTTGCAGTCGTGTTAAGTGCCGCGGTCCTGATCGCCAGATCCGATGCGCAAGATTCCCGCGATCTCGTGGAATCCAAAGAGTCGCTCTACAACAACATCTACGTTTACCGTCAGGGCCCCTATTACAGCATGACGTTCGGCTATAACCGGACGATCTATACCGAGAGCATTTACAACTCGCTCGACGATCGCGACCTGCCGGTCGAGTATACGCGCTACATGACCGCCAGCCTGATGTACGCAAAGACTATCAGTTCGATTCTGGAAATCGGCTTCGGCGGCGGACGAACGGCTTGGTATCTGCACCGTTTCTTGCCGCAGGTCCCGGTGACTTCGGTCGAGCTCGATCCGGCGATCGTCGAGTTGTCACATAAATATTTCGGCATCAAGGACGAGCCGAATTTCCAGGTGGTCAATCGCGACGGCCGGATTTTTCTCAGCAACTCAAAAGACCACTATGACATTATCTTGATCGACGCCTATCGCGGGCCGTTCGTGCCGTTTCATTTGTTGACCAAAGAGTTTTATCAGATCGTCAAAGATCATCTCGCTGATGGCGGCGTGGTGGCGCAGAACATCGAGCCTTCGACCATGCTGTTCGATTCGGCGGCGAAGACCATCCACGCGGTGTTTCCGCAAGTCGACTTTTACGTCGCGGAAGGAAATGTCGTCACCATCGCCTATGACGGGCCGCCGCGCAGCAAGGACGATCTCGACCGCGCCGCGCGCGAGCGCGATAGCGCCTATAACCTGCGCTACAGTCTCCACGATATGCTGGCGCAACGGCGGCAAATTCAGATCGAAGGCGGCACCGTCATCGATCCGAAAGCCACGGTTCTGACCGACGATTTCGCGCCGGTCGAAGCGCTCAAAGCCATAGAGGCTCATAACCGAAAATGGCAGTAACGCCCGCGACCCGGCTTCTGACCGTTTCGATCCTGTTCAACGCCTTCATCGTCGGCGGCGTGCTCATGGGATTTGAAATGCTGGGCAGCCGTTACTTGTTTCCGTATTTCGGCGGCGGCATCGACACCTGGGCGAGCCTGATCTCGACGGTGCTCTGTGCGCTGGCGATCGGATACTTCGTCGGCGGCGTCCTCGTCGGCCGCTATCCGTCGCCGCGGATCATTGCCGTCGCGATTTTGCTGGCGGCGATCTACCTGGCGCTCGTGCCGGCGACGGCCGACGGCGTCATGTCGCAGATTCTCAACTCCATGGGCGACGGGCCTTCGGCCATTTTACTGGCGTCGGCCGCGCTGCTGCTTATTCCGCTGTCGCTTCTGGGAACGTTCTCGCCGGTCGCGGTCAGGCTGCTGACGCGGTCCGCCGAAGAAAGCGGCGGCGTCGCCGGTCTGGTCTACGGCATTTCGACCATCGGCAACGTCGCCGGCACGCTGATTACGACCTTTATGCTCATCCCGACCATCGGTTCGCGCTCCATCACTTATCTTTACGCCGTGGCGCTCGCCGTCTGCGCCGGCATTTTGTTTCTGCCGATCGGAAAGAAGTCTTCGTGACGCGAAGGATTATTCCTGCAGTGGCGGCCATCGCCGCCGTTATGGCCGTGGTCGGCGCCGGCTTTGATTTGCGTCATCGTGCCGCGGCCGATCCGGCCGCGGTTCCGGTAGATGCGTGGAGCGGCGACCGCGCCATGGGCGACATTGCGGCGCAACTCGATTTTACGCCGCGTTCGATCGGGGCGCCCGGCCATCAACAAACGATCGACTATATCGAAGCGCAACTGGCGAAGACGCCGTTTACCACGATCCGCAAGCAGCGCTGGACCTATCGCGGCGAGGACGGCATCGACCACGTCATGACCAATCTCGTCGCTCAGCTTTCACCGTCGAATCCGCGCCGCATCATCGTCGGCACGCACTATGACAGCATCGTGCGGGCCTATGCCGACAACAAGGATCCGGACGCACCGATGCCCGGCGCCAACAATTCCGCATCGGGAGTTGCCGTGCTGCTCGAGACCGCGCGCGCGCTCGGCCGCCTGCCGCCGCCGCCGGTTGGCATCGACATGATTTTTTTCGACGGCGAGGAAGGTCCGAAATCGCTCGGCGCGGGCGACCCCAACTGGTTCGCGCTCGGCTCGCCGTACTTCACCGCGCATCTCGGCGACTTCTATGCGGATCGCAAGCCCGAAAGCGGTGTGATCTTCGACATGGTCTGCTATCGCGACCTCAAGCTCAAACCCGAACTGTCGTCGGTCGCCTACGCCAGGGACCAGACGGTGAAGTTCTGGAGCATCGGTTCGGCGATCGCGCCTGCCGCGTTCCCGGGTACGCCGACGCCCTATCCGATCAGCGACGATCACACGGCGCTGACGCTCGCCGGCATTCCGAGCCTGCTCGTCATCGATTTCGAGTACGATCCGTGGTTCAACACCACGCAGGACACGATCGACAAATGTTCGGCGGCAAGTCTCGCCGATGTCGGGCGGACGCTGCTGCGGTATTTGTACGCGCAGTAAGCAACGCGACGACCCGAGCCCTCATCGCTGCATCAGAAAGGCACCGCCCGGTTTGCCGCCGATCGCCCATTGTCCGGAAATTTGGTTGAGGTCGGCCGATACGGTGCCGGTATACATGACCGTATGCGATACCCCGCCCGTCCCATCATAAGTCTTTGTGATGGTGATCGTTTGACCCGGCGACAGCGCGCCCACGGAGCAGGAGAGGTTCGCGTAAAGCTTTGCTGCGCTTTTATTGCCGAAGGTATTTGGTTCCTCGCTGCGGCCGGCGCAGCCATTGGCATCGAATGAGAAAATAAATGGAACCGGCTTTTGCGCGGAGGGATAAAAGTAAGTGCCGTTCCACACGCCGGTGATGGTGACGATTGCCGGCCCCGGCGGGGGAGGGGGCGGCATAGCCGTTGTTGCCGCCACATCGGCATTAGTCTTGGCAACGGCCGGCGGCGGCATTCGGCTCGGCGTTGCAACCGACGATGATGGCAGCGGGCTTGGCCGTGCGACAGCCACGTTCGATGGCGCCTGCACGGATGCAAGCGACGGCACGGCCGGACTTGATCGCCACTTCCCACTCAGCAAGAGGGCCAATACCACGACCGCGACAACAACCGCCGCCATGGCTGCTCCAGCCCCGATAAGCCGCCACGGTACGTGGCGCTCCGGCGGCGCGATCTTTTCGAGCACGTTGGCAATGGTGGCGGCGTCGGAGTTGAAACGCGTATGACGCAACTCCAAAGCGTGGCGGCGCGCCAATGGCTTCAAATCGTCGGGCAGCCGCTCTTCCGGCGGCATTTCGGCGCCGTCGATCAGCACCGGGATTACCGGAATCTCCCGCTTGAGCGCTGAAGCAAGCTCGACGCGCACGAAGTCCTTGCTGTCGTCGAGTCGCCGCCGGCCGCTGTGATCCTTGGCCTCGAGCCAATTCGGGCCGATCATGGCGAGAAAAACATGGCACTGCGAAACGCTGTTATCGAGTTGCCTGACAAAATCCATTCCGGGCTTCATGGCGTCGACGTCCATGAAGACCTCGTCCTTGGAGAAGGTCGTCGTCAGGTGGTCGTAGAGGCGTCCTGCGACGCCGCGCACGTCATCACGCCGATAGTTTATAAAAATGCCGGCCATAACGTTGTGCGGCTGCGTCGCTCACAATGCCGACGCCGGGTAATGAATATTTCCCCCGAATAGCCCTCGACCCGCGATCCTAGTCGATATCCGGGTCTACGCAAGGGCAAGCAGGCTGGTCACTAGCGAACGACACCTGACAAACAACAAGGTTTGTGACGCGGAATAGTCACTTTCGCTTTCAGATAACAATGGGCGGCGGCGCCTTGATAGCCGGGACGGACATAAGTCCAAGCGCGGCAATGTTGCTCGCCTCTGCAGGCCGCCGCGCAAGCCGCGCCAGAATTGTCCGGTTGAGTGTCGAACGACCGGTAATCGCCGCCGGAGCGGTCGATGCCGAATTCGAGATCCTTGGTGACCGGCCCGTTGACGCCTGCGCCGCGTACGCCGGAGACGCAACACGGGCTTTCGGCGCGAGGCGGCACGCTTTTCTTCAACCAGCAGACCGCTTCCACCTGCGTGGTACGCGGATAAGAGAAGGACCAGGCACGACAACGCGAGTCACGCTCGCAGCGTGACGCGCACTCGTCCGGATCGCCGGACTTGACGACAAATTTGTCGTAATCGCCACCCGGACGGTCGAACCCAATATCGGCGCGAGCCGGCGCCAAGGTCTGCGCGAATAAGACGGCGATGCAAGCCAGCACTCCGAAGAGTCGGAAGACATCGAGCCGTAGCCGCTGCAAGGCGATTCTCATTCCAGCTTTCTGCCGACATGCGATTGCGCGGTGCAATCGCGTTGCTCGAACCAAGCTTGCGCTCGCGCAATGCTTTATTGTCGACTTTCCAAACGGCTGCGAGTGACGTTCCCACTTAAATTACTTTACAATGGACGATAATGTCGCGCGGAAAATGAGCCCGCGCCCGCAGGATGCAATGGCGCTTGCATGACGGCGTCATGGCGGTTATTTCCGGTCTGGGCTCCCTTCGTCTAGCGGTCTAGGACGCGGCCCTCTCAAGGCTGAAACAGGGGTTCGATTCCCCTAGGGAGCGCCAGAGCCTGCCCTGCCGCTCGACGCGGCGCCGAACAAACGATGCTTTTATTGCCGCGGCGCGTCCCTATTTCGCCCCGACCTTCAGCTTCAGAACGGCGTCGGCCGTGCCGTGGGCGAGCTTCTCCTTGTCGGCCGGCGCCAGCGCGACATTATTGAGAAATTTGCGGCCGGCGGCGTTGGGCGCAAACGGATAGTCGATCGAGAACATGATGCGGTCGATGCCGAAAGTCTGCAGCGCGGCGATAAACGGCGGTTGGTCGAATATGCCGCTGGTGGTGATCCAGACCTGGTCAAGGATCGCGCGGGTGATCGGCCGCTTGAGATGCTCGATGTCGTGTTGAAAAACCTGATCGGCGCGCGCCATCATCATCGGCAGCATTTCGCCCATGTGACCGATGATGATTCTCAAGCGCGGATGTTTGTCGAGCGTCCCGGCGACGACCATGCGAAGCAGATGCACCGCGGTTTCCGAATGCCAGCCCCAGCCGGCAGTCTCGAGGACGCGCCCCGCGCCCTCCGGCAGCTCGGAGAAATAGGCCGCCCGCACCGGCTCCGGCGGAATGTGCGGATGGATGTAGATCGGCACGTCAAGCTCGACGGCGGCCGCCAGTAGGCCGTCATAGCTCGGATGGTCGAGGAAGCGGCCCTCGGTGGTGCCGTTGACCATCGCGCCGACGAAACCCAATTCCTTCACCGCGCGCTTAAGCTCGGTCGGGATCGCATCGGGACTCTGCATCGGTAAATTGGCAAAGCCGGCAAAGCGGTCGGGGTGACGCGCAATCGCTGCCGCCAGCTGGTCGTTGACCTCGCGGGCCATGGCGATGCCGTCGGGTCCCGGCACGAGGTCGGCGCCCGGGCCGGCGACCGATAAAACCTGTACCGTGACCCCTGCCTCGTCCATGGACTTGAGGCGGCCCTCGCCGATCTCCGGCAGCAATTCCATCGGGTTCGGCGCGCCGGGAGTGATTTTTCTCGGCCGGAAGCCGCGACGGCTGATCACATCCTGAGCGATGCGGCGAGCGACCGACGGGACCAAAAAGTGCTCCTCAAGGGCGACGACACGCATTGGCGAATTCCTCCGTTTGATCCAGAATATTTGACCCAAGGTATTTGACCCAAGGGCTGACCACGGTTTGTTGCATCGGCGCGCCCGTCCAGCAAGCGTCGTCCCGCCCCGCGATCATGTTACAGTGCGACCATGGCACGTATCTTCATCAATTACCGCCGTGACGATACGCAGGGGGTGGCCGGCCGCTTGTTCGATCATCTCGCGTTGAAATATTCCCGCCAAGAATTGTTCATGGATGTCGATGCCATGAAACCGGGCCTCGACTTCGCCAAGCAACTCGACACCCAGGTTTCGCAATGCCACGTGCTGCTGGCCATAATCGGTCCGCACTGGCTCGATGCCCACGATCAGTCCGGCAAACGCCGGCTCGACAACGAGAAAGATTCGGTACGCGTCGAGCTCGCTTCGGCGCTCAAGCGTGACATCGCGGTGATTCCGGTGCTGGTCGAAGGCACTCCGATGCCGTCGGAAGACAGTTTGTCCGATGATTTGAAGCCGCTTGCCCGCCGCCATGCTCTCGAATTGCGCCACACGCGGTTTAGCGCTGACGCCGACGCGATCGTGCACGCGCTCGAAGCGGTGGTGCCGCGGCGCCGCGTCTCCTGGCTATTGGTGGGCGGCGGCATTGCAATTGCGGCAGCCGTTGCCGTTGCCGTGCTGTGGCCGAAGCTTCATAGCGCGCCCGCATCCAAGCCGGCGCCGCAAGTCGCCGTGAATGCGCCGGCGGCGCCATCAAATCCGTCCTCTCCCGTCCCCGCAACCGCCCCGGTCACCGCTCGATCTGCTCCGGCGTCGGCAACCGCGGCGGCGAACGCGACCGGGCCGGATGGACTGCCTGCCGGCTTCAAGCTGGGCGAGATGGTGAGCGGCGTCGCGCTGCGCGGCTCGCTCTACCGCGTCACCGACATTACGGCGGATCCGACGAATTGCCAGGCCGCGTGCCGGGCCGACATGCGCTGTACAGCCTGGACTTATACGCAGCCCAATAGTTCGGGCGGGCCCGGCCGCTGCTCGCTCAAGGCGGTGATTCCCGAACAGATCAAGGACGTCTGCTGCACGTCGGGAATCGAGCGCGTGCCGGCGCCGGATATGCGCGTGCCGCCGCCTACCCCCGCCGGCGTTACCGGCGCGAAACCGGGCATCGAGCTGGAGGGTGGCACATACCGGTATTTCACCGGCGCCGATGCCACGCCGGAAGCCTGCCAGACGGCGTGCCGCGCCGAGGGACAATGCTTGGCGTGGAATTATGCGCGGCCCGGAATCTACAGCACGGATGAACGCTGCTTTCTAAAAAATGCAGCGTCGACGGAGGTTACCAGTCCGTGCTGCATTGCCGGCTACGAGCGGCAAACCGCGGCCGCGACGCAAGCGCCCGCGGTTCTTGGCGCTCCGATGGCGAATACCGATCTGCGCGGATCAAGCTATCGCAACTTCGAACTCGGCACTGACAGCGTGACGCCGTGTCAAAACGCGTGCAAGGCCGAAAACCAATGTCTGGCCTGGACCTACGTGCATCCCGGTTTGCAAGGCACCAGCGCGCGCTGCTGGCTCAAAGATATCATCCCGCCAGCCTCGACAAATTCCTGTTGTATCTCGGGAATTGAGCGGACCGGCGCGAAATAGTCCGCGCCGCAAACACGCGGCCCGTCATTTTATTAAAAGCTGTCACAATCGGTCCGGCACGGTCTTGCGAAGCCGCCGCGTTGCCGCTAAAAAGGTTGCATCGAGCTTTCGGCCGAATGACTTGGCCTTGCAGCGACTGAAAAGCGCGCCTGACTGACGATCCTTCACCAAAATCTCGAGCTAACCGAACCGGGCACACGCGCGCGGTTCACATCGACACGTCTATGAGGAGAGACCCGTGAACAACGGTACCGTGAAGTGGTTCAACGCACAGAAGGGATATGGCTTCATTCAACCCGAGGGTGGCGGTAAGGACGTCTTCGTCCATATCAGCGCCGTCGAACGCGCCGGCCTCCGCGAGTTGAGGGAAGGCCAACGCGTATCCTTTGAAGTCGTGGTGGACCGCAAGACCGGCAAGTCGGCCGCTGAAAATTTGAAGACCATGTAAGTGTGTTGAGGCGCGGCCGGGCACCGGCCGCGCCTTAATTCTTCGTTCAAGCAGACATGGATACCGGCGCGTGACCTTGTTCCGCGCCGGCTTAAGCCAAAGTCTGCGCAATCAAAACCACATTGAGATCGAGCACCAGACCATTCGCGCGGGCGAAACGCGCGCGCGTCAAGCATCCCGCGCATCGGCGCGGAATCGCAACAGCCGCAATGCGTTCGCCGTCACCAGTACCGTGGCGCCCGTATCGGCGAGGATTGCCATCCAAAGCGAGGTGACGCCAGTCAATGTGGTGGCGAGAAATAAAAATTTCAGGCCAAGCGCGATCGCGATGTTCTGCCAAATGTTCCGCAGCGTGGCGCGCGACAATTGAATAAGCTCGACGACGCCGAAGACCTTGTCTTTGAGCAACGTGGCATCGGCGGCTTCCAACGCGACATCTGTTGCGCTGCCCATCGCTACGCCAACACTCGCGGCGGCGAGCGCCGGCGCGTCGTTGATCCCGTCGCCGATCATCGCGACCGGGCCCGAGCTTTTGAGAGCGGCGATGGCGGTCAGCTTGGCATCGGGCAGCAACTCGGATCGCGCTTCGATGTTGAGCGTCTTGGCGATGGCCTCTGCGGCGCGGCCGTTGTCGCCCGTGAGCATGATTGTCCGTACGCCAAGCCTCCGCAGCCCGGCAATCGCGGGCGCGGCATCGGCACGCGGTTCATCGCGAAGCGCAATGAATCCGAGGCAACGTCTCGCCAATAGCACAACGGCGACCATTTGCCCGGCGGCTTCGAACGGGTCGATCCTGGCCGATAAGTCGTCCGGCACGGCTCGAAGCTCGCGGGCAAAGCGTGGCGATCCGATCGAAACGAAGCCTTCACGGAGGCGACCGGTGACAGCCTTACCCGGTACCGCGGTGGCGCCGCCGAACATGGGACGGAGCGTCAGGCCACGTGCCTCGGCCGCCGACACGATTGCAATGCCGAGAGGATGACTTGAGCCACGTTCGACCGATGCCGCCATGGCAAGGAGTTCGTCCGTGTTTCCGTCGATCGCCGTGATGTCGGTAATGTGTGGTCGGCCGAGGGTAAGTGTGCCGGTCTTGTCGAAGGCGATGGTGCGGATCTTGCTGAGCGTTTCCAGGGGGCCGCCACCTTTTATCAAGAGACCGTGGCGCGCGCCGGCGGCGAGTGCGGACGCGATAGCCGCCGGAGTTGAGATCACCAATGCACACGGGCAAGCGATCAACAGGATTGCGAGCCCCCGATACAGCCATGTGTGCCACTCGGCTCCAAGCAGCAGCGGTGGAATGATCATCACCAACGCCGCCATAGCCATCGCGGCAGGTGTGTAATAAGTGAAAAATCGGTCGATGAACCGTGCAGTCGGCGCTTTGGATTCCTGCGCTTCCTCCACCATGTGGATGATCCGCGAGATTGTATTGTCGCTGGCCGCATGCGTTATCCGAACGCGCAGCATGCCATGCGCATTAATGCTGCCGGCAAGGACGGCATCGCCGAGGGTTTTGGCGACCGGAACGGTTTCGCCGCTGATCGGCGACTCGTCGACCTCGGATTGCCCATCGATGATCCGACCATCCGAGGGCACCCGATCCCCTGGACGCACCAGAACAATGTCCCCGACCTTGAGTTGCTGGACGGTTGCCTCGCGGATCTTCCCCTGTTCCTCGATTCGGGCAACGCGCGGGACGACTTTCATCAGAGACTCGATGCCCGCTCGTGATCGCGCTGCCGCGATGGTCTCCAGGAATTCGCCGACGGCGAACAAAAATACCACGACCGCAGCCTCTTCCGCGGCGCCGATCAGGACGGCGCCGAGGGCGGCGAGCGTCATGAGTGTCTCGATGCTGAAGGGCGTACCCAGCATGGCGCCGATTGCGGCGCGGTATGCGATGGGCACGAGTCCGGCAAGTGCTGCCGCGCCAAAAGCCAATTGCGAAAGGTCGGGTCTGTAGACCGAATCGAAGAGTGCAGCAGCCAGAAATCCGCCGGTCGAGATGACCGCCTGCGCGTTGCCCGATGTCCACCAGCGCTGCGTGATCGCATTTTCCCTGCGGCTATCGCTTGCGCCCGGTGACGCGCCGCCCGAGGACACCGGCACATATCCAAGCGCTCGGATCGTGCCTTCGAGCTTGTCACGCGATGTGCGGTCTTCGTCAAGCTGCAGCAAAAGTGTTGCCGTGGAGTAGTTCACGCGGATGTCGGACAAACCCGGAATCCGCTTGAGCGCGTTTTCGATCTTGATCGCGCAGGCGCCGCAGTCCATGCCCTCGATCCGCATTTTCACCGGGCCGGTGCCGTGCGTTGCCTCAAGCTGCGATCGCATCGAGGCCCCCCTTAAAACTGCGCGTGCAACCGCGCGCCAAGAACCGAAACCGGGCCGCGGTCGCTATTGTAGCCGGGATTAACGATGAACTGATAATCGAACGTGACGCGCCAGAACGACAGCGGAAATCCGTAATAGGCCTCGACGATCTGTTCGGGACCCGGATGCGGAAGCATTCCGTCGCCGATGAGAATGCCGAGGCCGCCGTCGTTGAAGAATGCCTCATGCTCGGCGGAAATGCCATTGACCACCCCGGCCAATCCGAATGTGTCGTCCGGTCGGCCCCATCGCTTGCCGTTGAGCGACAGGCCCGCGGCAACGGTGCGGTCTACGTCAGTGAACTCGTAAGGCTCGATGTCGCCGTTGGTGACGCCGGCGCGGATGAATGCGCCAATGTCGGACGCGATCTCCTGTTCGAGATTTATGCTGATGCCGCCGCGGCTCCGATATTCCCGAACTTCGGCAATATCGGCTGGACCACCGTCGACCTCGGCCAATGCGATCGCATCCGCGTAACTGCCCATGCGGCCGCGGCTGAGAAAGCCGGTAACGGCGATTTTGCCCGGATGTCCCAATAGATCGTAGCGGCTCTCGATTTCGCCGACCCACTGGAATTGCTGAAACTGCGGATCGAGTTCGAGGTTGTTGGGCAGGATCGAGAGATCGAACACGCCGCCGCGCACGGTCCAGTTGCCCTGGTACCACTCGGCGGCGGCGCCGAGTGTGTAGCCCCACGGCTCGGCGCCGTAATCGAACGTTGCGGTGTCGACGATCGCCCAGTTCAAGAAATCGTTGCGCGGATCGTGCGCATATTTGTTGGTGTCGAAGACGTCGGCAACGCTGAATTTGCCCGCCGTGATGACGAGCCGGTCGGCGGTCTGGCTGGCGGCGAACTGGTTGATGCCGGCGTCGACTTTTTCCGTTTCACCGCCGAGATCGAGGGTCTGGCGGATGAATGCGCGATCCATGCGAACATAAGGATAGTCTGCTCCCACCTTATAGGCTTCGGCGCTGGGAAATCCGGCGACGCCGAGCGTACCGCTGAGGCCAAAGCCCTGATCGATCTCCGGGTTCATCCAGAGCTCCGCGCCATGCCACAGCCGCAAGCCGAGATAGGCCGTGGCGTCGGCAGTTTCGCGTCCGCTATTGGAATCGAGGCTGTTCTGGCCACTATAGGGCGCATGGAACGGCGGCGCATATTGCTCGGTGAAGGTGGTCTGGCCGTGCACGTTCCAGATATCCTCGGCCGGCCCAATGGGTAGCGACGCCGCGATGTCGGCCGCAGAACCCGGATCGGAGAGACGATAATCAAGTCCCACGCGAACCTGCTGCAGCGTGAGACTTGAATCGTATAGTTGCGGCGTCGCTGGAAAGATCTCGCCGCGGCGGCCGAAATCGCTGAACAGATATTCCAGCCTAGCACTCCAGTGCGGGGCGACCGGCAGCGCTATGCCGACGCCCGCCGTCCAGCCGAGCCGCCACAACAGCGCGGATTCCGTGGTGCCTGGAGCAACGATACCGCCCACGACCTGCGTGCGCGTGATGTCGTCGTAGCTCCAGGCAAAACCGCCGGTGCCGTAGAATAGCCACTGATCGAAGACGTAGCCGAAACGTGCGCGCAATGTGCCGGAATGCAGGACCATGTCGTTGAAACTCGCCGTACCCGCCAGTGCTGATGCCGCCAGGGCTGAGCCGGCAAACGTATTGGGAAACGAAGCGTCCGCTTCGACGCCGAGCAGAAGCCGCGATGGCAGCACCACGTTATAGCCGCCTTGGAGGCCGGCAAAGAAACTGCCGGTGCCTTTGAACAGGTCGAAGCCGTTGTAGAGATCGGTCGTACCGCTCGGCGCACCCCCTGCTGGGTCGGCGGCGGTCCAGTGTGATGAGCCGCCGGCGTAGCCCAAATGACCGCCCACATACCAGCCGCTCCAGTCGAAGGCTGTTTGCTGTTTGGTCTGCGCCGCCGCCAGATCGACGCCTGCCGATCCTTCAATCAAGAGCACACCTATGCACGCCCACACGTAAGCCGCCCGCACTTCCACGCCCCTGCTTCATATTTGCAACCAAATCGCGCACGGATGACGCGACGATGCGCAGCGTCCGCACCTTCAGTCGGCCAATCCCGGAATTGGGACACCGAACGTCTGCAAGATCAGGAGAACATTGAGCAGCAACACCGCGGCCGTGCCGACCAGTGCCGCAACGTCGGTGAGCCGGTTGTTTGCGAACGAACCCATGATGTCGGCGCGGCGCGTGAACATCAGCAGCGAGATCATCGGCAGCGGCAGCGCAATGCTCAGCACCACCTGGCTGATGACCAGCGCATCGGTCGCATTGGCGCCGAGCGCAACTACGATGAAGGCCGGCACCATGGTCACGACCCGGCGCAGCCAGATCGGGATGCGGAAGCCGACGAAGCCCTGCATGATCATCTGACCCGCCATCGTGCCGACCGTCGAACTCGAAACGCCCGAGGCGATGAGCGACAGCAGGAAGACGCCGGCGGCGCCGATACCGAGCAGCGGCGTCAGCGTGTGATAGGCGGTTTCGATCTCCGCGACGTCGGGATGGCCGGCGTGGAACGCGCCCGACGCCATCATGACCATCGCCATGTTGACGAGGCCGGCGACAGCAAGGGCGATGACAACTTCCTGGTTGGAGAACCGCAGCACTTTGCGCCGCTCGGTGTCGTCGCGTACCGGTATCCGCGCCTGGGTCAGCCCGGAATGGAGATAAACCGCATGCGGCATAACGGTAGCGCCGATGATGCCGACCGAGAGCAACAGCGCCTCGGCGTCGGCAATCTGCGGCGTGACGATATGGAAAGCGGCGGATGCCCAATCGACCGGCGCGATGAAAAGCTCGACCAGATAACAAAGGCCGATCAGGCCCACCAGCGCGCCGATGATGAGCTCGAGCGGCCGGAAGCCGTAGGTCTCGCACATCAACAGGCCATAGGTGACGATTGCGGTGATCGCCATTCCGGCGATGAGCGGCATCTGAAACAGCAACGACAAGCCGATGGCGCCGCCGAGGAACTCGGCGAGATCGGTCGCCATGGCGGCGATCTCGCTGACGATCCACATCACCCAGACCACGGGTTGCGGAAATTGCTCGCGGCACATTTCGGCGAGGTTCCTGCCGGTCACGATGCCGAGCTTGGCAGACAGTCCCTGGAACAGCATCGCGATCACATTGGCGAGCAGGACGACCCAGAGCAGTCCGTAGCCGTATTTCGCGCCGGCCTGGATGTTGGTGGCGAAATTTCCCGGGTCCATGTAGGCGATTGAGGCAATGACCGCCGGACCGGCGAAGACCAGATAGGCTCGCCAGCCGCCTCGCTGTCCGGCCAGCACCGCCTGAGCCGTCGCGACGGTCCGATCGGACAAAGACGCCGGTCGGCGGGACAGCTCCGTCATCGTTACATCCTCAACGCCGTTGCCACGCTTGCAGCAAGTACAAGAAAATGTAGCATAGGTTACAGTATAGAGATTGGGTTCCATCGCGTCAACGGCTTTATAGTGTAGCGTCAGCTACATTTTGACACGACGAGCGAAATATGGTTCGCGCTGACCTGTGGCAAGACATGAGGCCGGCTCGGGACCAGGTCACAATGGGCAAACTCCCTGCGGAAGGAACCCAAGCGCGACGCTTCGGCAAGACGCGGTCGGCGCAATCGACCGCGTTGCACGAGGATTATGTCGAGCTGATCGCCGATCTCCTGGAGGGCGAAGGCGAAGCCCGGCCGACCGACATTGCGCGGCGCCTCGGCGTGTCGCACGCCACCGCGATCAAGACCGTTGCGCGCCTTAAGCGCGTCGGGTTGGCGACGGCGCGGCCCTATCGCGGGGTGTTCCTGACCGAGAAGGGACATGCTTTGGCTGACCGCGTCCGCGTCCGCCACCGCTTGGTCGTCGATGTGCTGCGTGCGCTTGGCGTGCCGACAGAGTCGGCGGAAGCCGATGCCGAAGGCATCGAGCACTACGTTTCGGAAAGCACGCTGAAAGCCTTCGCGCAGTTTTTGAAGCGGGGATGACTAGACCATGATCCGATCAAATTGATCCGGATCATGCTCTAGCTTTTTCGTCGAAGCGTGATCTTTCGGAAATCCGGCTTCCACTTTTCCGGATCATGCTCAAACCGCATGCGCGGTAAGCGCGTCGACGATGCCGTCGACGACTTCCTCGACCATGACCTTGTCGTCGCCTTCGCCCATGATGCGGATCACCGGCTCGGTCCCGGACGGCCGCACCACCAGCCGGCCGTGGCCGTTGAGGCGGCTTTCGGCGTCCGCGATTGCGGAGCGCACTTTGGTATTTTCGAGCGGCTTGCCGCTGCGGTAACGCACATTGCGCAGCACCTGCGGCAGCGGCTCGAAGCGATGGCACACCTGCGATACCGGCTTGTCCATCTTCTTCACCACCGCAAGCAATTGCAGGGCGGCGATGAAGCCGTCGCCGGTGGTGGTGTAATTGGAAAGGATGATGTGGCCCGACTGCTCGCCGCCGACATTGTAGCCATGCTCGCGCATGTATTCGAGCACATAGCGGTCGCCGACCGGCGTGCGCACGAGCGAAAGCTTCTTCGATTGCAGATGACGCTCCAGCCCGAGATTGGACATTACCGTGCCGACGATGCCGGGCTTGGTCAGAAGATGATCTTCGGACCAGCTTTCCGCGATCACCGCGAGCAGCTGGTCGCCGTCGACCAGGTGGCCGTGCTCGTCGGCGATGACGACGCGATCCGCATCGCCGTCGAGCGCGATTCCAATATCGGCGCGCATTTCGCGCACCTTGCGCGACAGCGCATCGGGCGCGGTCGAGCCGCATTCGCGATTGATGTTGAAGCCGTCCGGTTCGACGCCGATCGAGACGACGTCGGCGCCGAGCTCCCATAGCGCGTCTGGCGCCACGCGATAGGCGGCGCCGTTGGCGCAATCGATGACCACCCGCAAACCTTCGAGCGAGAGATTGCGCGGCATCGTGCGCTTGGCAAATTCGATGTAGCGGTCGTGCACGCCGTCGATACGTTTGGCGCGGCCGAGTTCGGCGCTCTTGGCCAGGCGTTTGGTCATGTCGGCATCGATCAGCGCTTCGATCTTATGCTCGACCTCGTCGGACAGTTTGTAGCCGTCCGGTCCGAACAGCTTGATGCCGTTGTCGTCGAACGGATTGTGCGAAGCCGAGATCATGACGCCGAGATCGGCGCGCATCGAGCGCGTCAGCATGGCGACGGCCGGCGTCGGCATCGGGCCGAGCAGCAGCACATCCATGCCGACCGAGGTGAAACCGGCGACCAATGCGGTCTCGATCATATAGCCGGAAAGCCGGGTATCTTTGCCGATGACGACGCGATGACGGTGCTCGCCGCGGCGGAACACCACGCCCGCCGCCTGTCCCGCCTTCAGCGCCAATTCCGGCGTGATCACGCCGTTGGCCCGGCCGCGAATGCCGTCGGTGCCGAAATACTTGCGAACCATGTAGTCCCCGCCGCCAGCCTGTCCAGGCGCCGATAGTAACCCGTTCCGGGTCGCAACGGGCTCAAAATATATTTGGCAATCTTACCTATCCGCTTAGCCCGCCGTTAAGCATAACGGCAATTGAAATCAATGGCTTAGTGGCGGCGGGCGTCGTGTTTATCGCGCACACTATGCGGCGGCTGGGTCACCGCAACCGGGTCGGACGCCGGAAACGTCTCCTCCAGCCCGCGTTCGAGCGCCTCGTCGAGTTTCTCGCGTTCCGCTTCCTCGCGGCGCCGCTTGCCGTCGCGATCCATCGCCGCGCGTCGGACGCCGGCATCGTCCGGATGTGATGACGGGCTTTTTCGTATGCCTTCCACTGTATGCCTCCCAAAGGATACGGCCGCGGCGGAGATTTCCGCCGCATTCCGGAAACAACGATTTGCCGCGCCAGCCGTTCCCTGGCTCCCGGACATAGCGCCCCTTGTGCTATCAATTCGGACATTGAGCCGGGAACTTCACTATGAAAAACATGACCTGCATCGAGGACTTGCGGCAGGCCGCGCACCGCAAGGTACCGCGGGCATTCATCGATTATGCGGAAGCCGGCTCTTATGCCGAGCAGACGCTCCGCGCCAACCGCGCGGATCTCGAGCGCATCAAGCTGCGTCAGCGCGTTCTGTGCGACGTCGCCGCTCGCAGCACCAAGACCACGATCCTCGGCGAGCCGGCGGCACTGCCGTTGGCGCTGGCGCCCATCGGAATGTGCGGGATGCAGCATGGCGACGGCGAGATTTTGGCCTGCCGCGCCGCGCAGGCGGCCGGGATTCCGTTCACGCTGTCGACCATGTCGATTTGCTCCATAGAAGATGTCGCGGCGGCGGTCGACAAGCCGTTCTGGTTTCAGCTTTATGTCATGAAGGATCGCGGCTTTATCCGCGCGCTGATCGAGCGGGCGGCGGCGGCAAAATGCAGCGCGCTGGTGCTGACCGTCGATCTGCAAGTGCTCGGCCAGCGGCACCGCGATATCAAAAACGGGCTTTCCGTTCCGCCCGAGCTGCGGATCAAGAATCTGATCGACATCGCCACCAAACCGGCTTGGGCGCTCAGCGTATTGCGCGGTAAGCGCAAGACCTTCGGCAATATCGCCGGCCATGTCCAAGGCATGGACAAAGTGACCGTGCTGTCGCAATGGACCGCCAATCAGTTCGATCCGACGCTGAGCTGGAAAGACGTCGAATGGATCAAGAGCTTGTGGCCCGGCAAGCTCATCCTCAAAGGCATTCTCGATATCGAGGACGCCCGCATCGCCGTCAAAACCGGCGCCGCGGCCCTGGTCGTCTCCAATCACGGCGGCCGTCAGCTCGACGGCGCGCCATCCTCGATTTCCATTTTGCCGGCGATCGCTGACGCGTTCGGCTCCGAGATCGAGATCATGTTCGACGGCGGCGTCCGTTCCGGACAGGACATCGCACGCGCTCTCGCGCTCGGCGCGCGCTCCTGCCTGAGCGGCCGCGCCTACATTTACGGGCTCGGCGCCGGCGGCCAGGCGGGCGTCGCCCGCGCCATCGAGATCATGCGCAGTGAGCTCGACGTCACCATGGCGCTGATGGGCGTCACCAGCGTCGCCGACATCGACCGCCGCGTCGTCGTGGCGATGTGATCTCGAACCAGGACCGTGATCCGCCCTGGTTTCCGCGCCGTCAACCTTATGAAAAGGTATCGCGTGATAGTGAATCCTTTACGTCGCTGACGTCCGTTCGGGCGCCGCGAAAGGTAAAGGAGTAGCGTTATGCGTAAGCTTCTGGTGGCGACGGCCATTCTCGCCGCGATGGCGGCTTCGAGCGCGCGCGCCGATATGGTGGGTGCGGCGGCCGGCGCGGGAGTGGGACTTGTGGTTGCAGGTCCTCCCGGAGCCGTGGTTGGCGGCGTGGTCGGTGCCGTGTGGGGCAAGCCGTTCTGGGGCCCTTCGGTCGGCAAGGGCGAATGCTGGACCGACAACGACTTCCATCGGCATTGCAGGAAGCATTGATGAATCCTCCCCCGCAAAGCGGGGGAGGGACGTCTGTCACTCTTCTTTGTACCCGTAGGCCTGGGCGTTGCCGGTCGCGCCGTAATATTTGTACGGCAGGAATTTTCCCGACATCGACAGTTTGACACGGTCGCCTTTGGGATCGGCTTGGCGTTCCATCGCCAGATCGAAGTCGATCGCCGACATGATGCCGTCGCCGAATTCCTCCTCGATCAAGACTTTCAGCGCCGGGCCGTGGACCATCACCAGTTCGTAGAGCCGGTAGATCAGCGGGTCAGTCGGCGGCATCGGCGAGCCGCGATTAGGCACCTCGTTGAGGAGCGCTTGTTCGCTCTTGCTCAGGCCGAACAGTTCGGCGGCCTTGGCGGCCTGCGGCTTGGTGAGCTTCATCTGGCCGAGCACGGCGCCGGTGATCAACACCGGCGACATGCCGCCGATCTCGCCGCAGATATGTTTCCAGCTCCAGCCCTTTTCACGCTTGATGTCGAGCAGTTTCTCGGTGAGTTCGGAGCGGGTCATGGACGACCTCCTGTTGATTGGTCAGGCCTGTGCCCGATCAAAAAGCAATTGCCGTGCCAGTGAGGTTGTCGGAGAGCATCACGGGATGGCGCCATTGCGGCCGACGTAAATACGCGCCGTCTGCAACGTGCCGTCCGGAAGTTTCTCGGCGCGCGGCAGGGTAATATGGGCGCCGGCTTTTAGTTCGCTGCCATCGCCCGGAACATAGCGGCGAATTTCAGCGTCGGGGCCGACGATGATTTTCTGCTGGCCGTCCTTGTATTTGACGGTGACGATTTGCCCGTCGACGCCGGCCACCATGGTGTCGACGGTGGCGTTGGTCATCGTCGAGTTCGGACGATCCCACGGACGGAAACCTTCGCCCACCCCGCGCAGGGCCTCCGCAAAGATCGTCACCTGAACCGCCTTCTGGCTGCCGTCCGGTTGCGGCATGGCGCCGACCGCGATGAAATCGCCGGTCTTGATGTCGGCGATCTTTGCCGTTTCGACCCCGAAGATTTGGGCGTTGTCGGCGACTTTCACCGTCGCGTCGGTGCCGTCTTTCTGCTTGAGGACGAGGGTCGCTCCGGTCACGCTGTCGATGGTGCCGCTGACGCGCAGCGCCGGCGCCTGTTGCGCGATCGCCGGCGCCGCGGCAAACGCGACGAGAACGGTGATAACGGCAAGCAGTCTTCGGATTGTCATGTCATACTCCGGATTGGCCGCAACGGGTTTGCTTTACATCGGTGGATTGACGCCATTACGGCTGACCGTGACGTTCGGCGCGTTGAGCGTGCCGTCCGGCTGTTTGGCCGCAGCGGCGATGAAGATTTTTTCGCCAGGCTTCAGATCGGCCATGGTCGCCGGGGCAAAGGTTACGACCGCGGCATCCGGCGGCACGACGATCGTCTTCTCGCCGTCCTTATACTTCAAGACCAGCATGGTGGCGTCGACTTTCGTGACTATGCTGTCGACACCGGCATTGGTCATGGTGCTGTTCGGCATCAGGTCCCACGCGCGGAAGCCTTCGCCGGTGCCGCGGAGCGCTTCCGGGAAGATAAGGATCTCGATCGCCTTTTGCGATCCGTCCGGCTGCGGCATCGCGGCGATGCCGACGAAGGCGCCTTGTTTGACGTCGGCCAACGACTGCTTGACGACCGCGCGCACCGGCGCGTTGTCGGCGAGTTTCACTTTCATCGTCGCGCCATCGCGGCTCTTCACAGTCAACATTTGTCCATCGACGCTTTCGATCGAGCCGCGCACGCGCACCATTTCCGGCGCCTGCGCGATCGCAAGAGACGCTGCGAACAAAAATGCAATGCTGCTGGCGCCCACTATCCTAAATGTTCTCATTGTCGTCCTCCCGGAGTTATTCTCTCGAAGCCGCCCCCAGTCTTAAACACCCGGGACGAAACGTTATTCCGGGGTTTACTGCGAGGGCGGGGAGATATCGGCTTCGACCAGTTCCCGCAATTCCGCCGTGACTTCGGGCTTTTTGCCGAACCACAACAAGAAACCGCGCACGGCCTGATGGAGCAGCATGCCGAGCCCGTCGGCGGTGCGCAGCTCGCGGGCTTTTGCCGCTCGTACCAGCGGTGTGATCAGCGGCACATAGACGAGATCGGCGACCAGGGCATGACCGGGCAATCGCCCAACGTCGAGTACCAGCTCGGGCTGGTCGCCCATGCCAAGCGTCGTGGTATTCACCAGCAGTCCGGTATCGTCGAGTTCCCCGTTGCGCTCATCCCAGCCGATCGGATGAACCCGCGCGCCAAAGCGCTCGCGCAGATCCGCGGCGCGCTGCAGCGTTCGGTTGGCGACCACGACGCGACCGACGCCGCGCTCGAGCAGTGCGTAAACCACAGCGCGCCCGGCGCCGCCGGCGCCGAGCACGACGGCTTTGCCCAGGTTTTGTTCCCAGCCGGGGGCGCAGGCGTCGAGATTATCCAAAAAGCCTTCGACGTCGGTATTGGTCGAGCGCAGCACGCCGTCGAGCCATAACGTGTTGGCGGCGCCGACCGCGCGCGCGCGATCGTCCGGTTGCGACCAGGCGAGCGCCGCCTCCTTATGCGGCACCGTCACATTGGCCCCGACATAGCCGCGCGCCGCCAGCGATTGCACAAAGGTGCGGAATTGATCCGGCGGCACCGCCTCGCGCCGGTACGCGCCAGCGATTCGGTAGTGCTTGAGCCAATAATTATGAATGAGCGGCGAGCGCGAATGTTCAATCGGCCAGCCGACAACGCAAGCCGCGCGGGCGGCCGCGGTCACGCCTCGTCCACCACGCTGTTGCGCAAGACGCCGATCTCGGAGCACTCGACCTCGATCGTGTCGCCCGGTTTGAGCCAAATCGGCGGATCGACCTTCGGCGTCTTGCGCACCGGCGTGCCGGTGCAGACAATATCGCCGGCTTTGAGCGTCATGAAAGTCGTGGTGTAGGCGATGATGTCCGTGAACGAGAAAATCATGCTCGCGGTGGTGTCGTCCTGTGTCACCTCGCCGTTCTTGCGCACGATCAGATGCAGCGGCTTTTTCAGATCGAAGTCGGTCTGGATCCATGGGCCGATGGCGCCGCAGGCGTCGAAATTCTTGCCCTGCGTGACATTGAATTGACCGTGACGCGTCCAGTCGCGGATGGTGCCTTCGTTGCATAGCGTGATGCCGGCGACCACGTCGAGCGCCGCTTCCTTCGGCACGTGCTTGCAGTCGCGGCCGATCACGATTGCGATCTCACCCTCGTAGTCGAGCTGCTCGGAGACTTGCGGCCGGACCAGATGCTGTCCCGATCCGACCAGCGAATTCGGCGCCCGGTAGAACATGCTGGGATATTTTGGCGTAGTGGCGATGTTGTAATCCGCCGGGCGGTTGGCATAGTTGACGCCGACGCAGAGGATCTTCTCCGGCGCCGAGAGCGGCGGCAACAGCTCGACCTCGTCGAGCGGGACATCGGGCCGCACGCCGTCGGACGCGGCCTTGGCTTGGTCAAGCGCCTGCGCGCGAAACACCTCGACGAGACTCGCGAAGCGGTGCAGCCGCGGCCGCAGATCGACGATGCCTTCGTCCGCGCCCTGGCCCGTGACCACGCCGAAACTCGGACGGCCGCGCAACGCGTAGCTTGCAAGACGCATATCGTTATCTCCCGGGTGCGGCCTTCCGTCTCTCGGGCGATGTGTTAAAAGTCAGCGCAGCTACCGTCAACGTCAAACGACGCCTTTGGCATGCCTATCCGCAATCCGGTTTTCGATCCGCCGTTCAACACCGTTCGTGCAAGCCATGCCGAGCTCGGGGTACGCGATTTGGTCCGCTCGCGCGCCTTTTATGTCGATTGCCTCGGGCTCCTGGTCACCGGCGAGACCGAAGATGCGCTCTATTTGCGCGGGGTCGAGGAGCGCAACCATCACTCGCTGGTGTTGCGGCGCAGGCGCGAGAACGAGGTGCAGGCGCTCGGCTTCAAGCTGGCGAGCGAGGAGGACTTGGATCGCGCCGCGTTCTGGTTCGCGCGCCGCAATCTGCCGACCTCGTTCCCGGAGTTGCCGTTTCAAGGCCGCACCTTGCGCACCGCCGACGTTTTCGGCATGCCGCTCGACTTTTATGCGCGGATGGATCAGACGCCGTCCATGCTGCAGAACTACGCCGCGCATCAGGGCGCGCGCATCCAGCGCATCGACCATCTCAATTGCTTTACGCCTGACGTGCAGGCGAGCTACGATTTTTACACGGAGCTTGGCTTTCGCCTGACGGAGTATTCCGAGACCGACGGCGACGATCCAAAACTCTGGGCGGTGTGGCTGCAGCGCAAAGGCAACGTTCACGATCTCGCCTTCACCAACGGCGTCGGACCGCGTCTGCACCATGTCGGCTTCTGGACGCCGGGCGTGGCCGACATCATTCACATCTGCGATGTGATGGCGACCTCGGGCTATCTCGACAATATGGAGCGCGGCCCCGGCCGCCACGGCATTTCCAACGCCTTCTTTCTTTATGTCCGCGATCCCGACGGCCATCGCATCGAGCTGTTCACCTCCGACTATCTCACCATCGATCCCGACCATGCGCCGATCCGCTGGTCGCTGACCGATCCGCAGCGCCAGACCTTATGGGGCCAGCCGGCGCCGGCGTCGTGGTTCGAACAAGGCTCGGCGTTCTCCGGCGTTGCCCAGCACGCGCCGGTATTGGAAGCACAACCGATCGTCGCGCCGTAGAACGCCGGACGAGTGAATGAAATCCCTCTTCCTCGACTGCAACGATCAGCTCGCCCCGGTGTGGGAGCGCGTCGCGCGCGCCGGCGACCCGCCGATCGACGTCAACCGCAAGCCGTTCGAGCAGGCCGAGCTGCCGCGCGTGCTCAAAGGCTACGACATCTGCATCGACGACCATTCGTACCTGCCGACGCATCTGGTCGAGCAGTGTGAGGCGCTCAAGCACATTGTGTTTCTCGGCACCGGGCCCGCAAGTTACATGAGCCTCGCCGATATGGCGGCGCGCGGCATCAAGGTTCACATCATTAAGGGCTATGGCGACACGGCCGTCGCCGAACATACGATCGCGCTGCTTCTTGCTTCGTGCCGCGACATTGCGCGCATGGATCGTGAGGTGCGGGCGGGGACCTGGACGCCGCATGAAGGCGTCCAGCTTTTGGGCAAGACGCTCGGTGTCATCGGGCTGGGCGGCATCGGCGGCGAGGTGCTGCGCATCGGCCGCGGGCTTGGCATGGAAGTGATCGCCTGGAACCGCACGCCGCGGCAAGGTGCGCCTTTGGTCGCACTCGAGGAGTTGTTGGCGCGCTCCGACGTGATCTCGATGAATCTCACGCTCAACGACGAGACGCGCGGCTTTCTCGGAGCAGCCCAGTTCGCGCGCATGAAACCCGGCGTGATCTTCGTCAATACCGCGCGCGCCGGCTTGGTCGACGAGGCAGCCTTCATCGACGCGCTGCGCGGCGGGCGTATCCGCCACGCCGGGCTCGACGTGTTTCATGCCGAGCCGCTCAAACCCGATAACCCGCTTGCCCGCATGGACAATGTCACGCTCACGGCGCATGCCGCGTTCCGCACGCTGGAAGCGTCGATGACGCTGTTGCGTCGGGCCATCGACATCGTGCGCGATATCGTCGGCGAGTAGCCCGCCGCCGCGCCGCCGCGCCGTGGCGCCGACAGGGTCCCGGTGCTATTGATTATGTCATGGGAGAGCGCCATCTCGACATCAGCCTGCGCGTGAACGGCGAGGACGTGCGCGAGCGCGTCGAAGCCCGCAAGACGCTGGTCGATTTCCTGCGCGACGATTTGGGACTGACCGGCAGCCATATCGGCTGCGAGCAGGGCGTGTGCGGCGCCTGCACGGTGCTGATCGATGACGAGGTGGTGCGCGGGTGCCTCGTCCTTGCGGTGCAATGCGACGGCGCCACGGTCGAAACCATCGAGGGAATTTCGGATTCCGGCCGCATCGCCGATCTTCAGGACGCGTTTCAACAGCGCAACGCGCTGCAATGCGGTTTCTGCGCGCCGGGCATGCTGATCGGCGCACAGGCGCTTTTGTCCCGCGGCGGCGTGCCGAACCGTGATATGATTCGCGAGCACATTTCCGGCAATTATTGCCGCTGTACCGGCTACCAGGCCATCGTCGACGCCATCGAATCCATCGCCCGGTCTCGGGCGGCAAAGGCAGGCGCACCATGAACGAACATGCCAATCCGCAGTCGCTGTCGGCCCGCGCCGACGAGCTCGAAGAAGAGATGATGCAGGCGCTCGGCGAGCGTATCGCCACCAAGTCGGTGCTGTTCAACATGGCCGACGGCAAGGTCGAGATGGATTCCGGTCCGGCGCTGAAAGCCGCCAATCCGGACAAGTATTTTCTCATGGGCGCCGATCCACGGCTGCCGAAAATGCCGGACAAGCCGACGCTGATCGATTTCTTTCAAAATCGTTTTGCCTCGCTCAATCATCTGCTGCAAAGCGCGACGCATGCGCTCAAGGGCGGTCACGACGAGAAGATCGTGCTCGCCTGCCTGCTGCACGACATCGGCGTGGCGAGCTTCATCCGCTGCGACCACGGCTATTGGGGTGCGCAGATGATCGAGCCCTATGTCGACGAGGAGGTGAGCTGGGCGGTGCGCATGCATCAGGCGCTGCGCTTTTTCCCCGATCCTTCGGTCGGCTACGAATATCCCGAAATGTACGTCAAATATTTCGGCGCCGACTATAGACCCGAGCCTTACATCGTCGCCGAATACGAGCGCGCGCGGAATCATAAATGGTACATGACTTCGCGGCTGATCACGGTGAACGACATCTATTCATTCGATCCCGATGCCAAGGTCGACCTCAACGATTTCGTCGACATCATCGGTCGCAATTTCAAGCAGCCCAAGGAAGGCCTCGGCTTCGATAATTCGCCGTCCTCGCATATGTGGCGCACGCTGATGTGGCCGACGCGATTTCTGTGAACGTCATTCCGGGGCGCGGGCCCTTGCCCGGGCTCCTCGCGGCGCTTGTCATCGGGCCGGCCACTTCGGGCCGGACCCGTTGGCTCGGCCCCGGAATGACGGAGTGGAACCCATGAAAATCGCCGACGACCAGCCGTCCGGCCTTACCGCGCTGGACCGGCCGAATTCCTATATCGGCCGCTCGGTGCCGCGGCCGAATCTGGCGCGGCTGACGCAAGGCCGCGGCCAATACGTCACCGACGTTGTGTTGCCGCGCATGGTGCATGTCGCCTTCGTGCGCTCGCCGCACGCGCATGCCCGCATCAAGAATATCGCGACGGCGGAGGCCAAGACGGCGCCGGGCGTGGTCGCGGTCGTCACCGGCGCGGAACTGGCCAAGGTGATCACGCCGTGGGTCGGTGTGCTCACGCATCTCAAGGGCATCAAATCGGCGCCGCAGCATGCCATCGCCGTTGACCGCGCCTGCTGGCAGGGCGAAGCGGTGTGCGCCATCGTCGCGCGAACGCGCGCCGAAGCCGAGGACGGCTGCGCGCTGGTCGAGGTTGATTACGAGGTGCTGCCCGCCGTCACCGACGCCGAAACGGCGCTCGATAAGGCGACGCCGGTGATCCATCCCGAACTCGGCGACAATCTCACCTTCGAACGCGTGCTCAACGCCGGCGACCCCGACCAGGGATTTGCCGATGCCGACGCGGTGGTCGAGGCGACATTTCTGTTCGGCCGCCACACCGGCGTCACCAACGAGCCGCGCGCCGTCGTCGCCGACTGGAATCCGGGCGAGCAGCGTTTGACGGTCTATCAAGGCACGCAAGCGCCGCACATGACGCAGAACCTGTTTGCCAAGCATCTCGATCTTGCAGAGAACCAGGTCCGCGTCATTACCAAGGACGTCGGCGGCTCGTTCGGCATCAAGGTCCACATCTATGCCGACGAAATGGCGACCGCGGCATTGTCGAAGCTCCTCAAGCGCCCGGTCAAATTCGTCGCCGACCGCTTCGAAAGCTTCATCACCGACATCCACGCGCGCGATCATCGCGTCAAGGCGAAGATCGGCGTCAAGCGTGACGGTACCATCACCGCGTTCGAGATCGACGATTTGACCGGCATCGGCCCTTATTCGGTCTATCCGCGCACCAGCGGCATCGAAGCGAACCAGGTCGTCAATCTCACCGGCGGTCCCTACACCTGTCCGAATTATCGCGCGCGTGCCCGCGTCGTGTTCCAGAATAAGAACGTCATGTGCCAATACCGCGCCGTCGGCCACCCGATCGCCACTGCGGTGACCGAGGGCCTGGTCGAGCTGGCCGCGGCGAAGATCGGCATGGATGCTGTGGAAATCCGGCGGCGCAATCTGTTTCCGGATGAAAAGTATCCGGCGACCAGCGCCGCAGGCCTGAAATTCGAAGGCCTGTCGCACCATGCGTCTCTCGATAAAATCCTCAAGATGATGGACTACGACAGGCTGCGCGCCGAGCAGGCGCGCTTGCGCGGCGAGGGCGTCCATCGCGGCATCGGCTTTGCGTCCTTCATCGAGGTGACCAACCCCTCCGCCGCGTTCTACGGCGTCGGCGGCGCGCGCATTTCATCGCAAGACGGCGCCACGCTGCGGCTCGACGCAACCGGCGCGGTGTTCTGCCATTCCGGCGTCACCGAGCAGGGCCAGGGCACGGAATCCGTGCTGGCCCAAGTTGTCGCCACTTCGTTCGGCGTGCCGATCGAGCGGGTGCGCGTCATCACCGGCGATACCGATAACACGCCCTATGGCGGCGGCACCTGGGCGTCGCGCGCCGCCGGCATCGGCGGCGAAGCGGCCTGGCAGGCCGGCAAGGCGTTGCGGGAAAACGTCCTCGCCGCCGCCGCCTCGATCTTGCAGGCCGATCCGAAGGCGCTCGATGTTCGCAACGGCATAGTGGTCGATGCCGGCACCGGCCGCGAGCGGATGGCGCTCGACGAGGTGGCGCGCGTGGTCTATTTCCGCCCCGACACTTTGCCGCCGGGCTTCCAGGCCGAATTCACGGTGACGCGGCATTACGTGCCGCGCGCCTGGCCGTTCGCTTTCACCAACGGGGTGCAGGCGTCCTATCTCGAGGTCGATCTCCGGACCGGCAATGTGACGCTGCTCAAGCACTGGTGCGTCGAGGATTGCGGCACGGTGATCAATCCGCAGCTGGTCGACGAGCAAATCCGCGGCGGCATCGTGCAGGGCATCGGCGCCGTGTTGTTCGAGCACTGCCTTTATGACGAGACCGGGCAATTCCTCAGCGGCACGATGATGGATTACCTGGTGCCGATGGCGGGCGAAATGCCGGATATGGACATCGGTCACGTGGTGACGCCGACGGCGGATTCCGAGCTAGGCGCCAAGGGCGCCGGCGAAGCGGGCACCGCCGGCGCGCCGGCTTGCATCATGAATGCGATCAACGACGCGCTGCGCCCGCTTGGCGCCGCGCCGCTTCTGCAAATGCCGATCACGCCGGAACGCGTGCTCGCCGCGCTGCGCGGAGCAAGCGCCCGGTCATGAGCCGCTGGAAAGGGCCAGCCGGAGCTCACGCTTTCGGCGTAAACGGCGAGACGGCTTCCCGCGCGCGATGAAATTCCGGCAGCGGCGGCGGGCCCCAGATCGTGGTCGTGCCCGCGGCCCAGGTCTTCGGCCGCTGCGGCGTGTCCTGGTGCCACGGCCGCGGCTCGAAATAGCCGAGTTCCTCGTCGAGCATCTGATCGAGTTCGCAGAAGAATTCGATGACCTGATCGTCCGGATTGCGGTGATAGGTGGCGATGTTGTGCCCTGGGCCGTGACGCAGCGGGCCCCAGATGATCGGAATCTTCTTTTGCCCGAACAGATCGCAGGAATTCTGCAAATGAATGAAGTCTTTCAGTTCGAAGGCCATGTGGTGCATTTTTGTTGCCGTGCCGCGGATGAAATTCACGGTATGATGATCGGCGTTGCAGCGCATGAAGACGAAAAAGTCGTCGATCCAATCTGACACCTTGAAGCCGAGAATTTTCTGGTAAAACTCCGCCGTCTTCCGCGGCTCGTCGACCACCCAGGCGATGTGGCCGAGTTTGAGCGGGCCGACGCCGTGATGCGCCAAGTGCTTGCCGAGATAGCTCCACTCCTTGAACAGCGCGATGGTGGTGCCCTTGTTGTCGCGGAACGTCAGCACCGGCCCGATGCCGGGAATCGAATCGTTGCGCAGCTCGCTCTTGATGCCGTCCTTGTCGAGCTCGCGGGCGAGCGCGCCGAAGTCGGAATCGGGCGCGACTTCGAACGACAGCATGGCGCAGCGCTCGGCGTCGCCCTTGTTGATCTGGACGGCGAGCTGGCCGATCTGAGTCGCCAGGAAAGCCCGGTCCTTGTCGCGCGCGGCGAGCACCAGCCCCGCTACCTCGGTGTAATAGTCGACCAGGCGCTCGACGTCGGGCGTCTCGAACGTCGCATGTCCGATCCGTCTGGGTTTGATCATGATTTTCTCCACCGCGCGTGCTTCCTCGCCTGTTGCCGGAATCAATCACCAGGTCCGCGCCAACTCAAGTGCGCCGGTCCGGCCGCGCGCGCAAGGCGGCCTTGCCAACCGCGCGGGATCGCGGTTTTGTCGCTGCGGATTTTGACTCAAGGGAGAAAACGCCCATGGCTTCGGCAAAGCCCGCCGGCTACAAGCTCGCCACCTATAAATCGGGCGACGGTCCGCGCGCCGGCCTTGTCGTCGGCGAAGAGCTGTTCGACGCGGCAAAACTCACCGGTAAGCCGGCCTACGCCACCGTCATCGGCATTTTGCAGGACTGGAAGTCGGCCGAGGGCACCCTGAAAAAGGCGGCTGCCGGCGCCGCCAAAAGCCGGGCCAAGCGCCAGCCGCTCGCCAAGACCAAATTGCTCGCTCCGGTGCCTTTTCCCGGAACGATCTATTGCGCCGGCGCCAACTATGCCGACCATGCCGCGGCAATGGCGGCCAAGGAGGGCCAGCCGCCGCCGCCCGATCCGCACCAGCAGGGCCTCAAGCCTTGGCATTTCCTGAAGGCGTCGCGCACCGTCGCCGACCCCGGGGCAGCGATCAAAATGTCCGGCTACGCCAAGGCCATGGACTGGGAAATCGAGCTTGCCGCCGTCATCGGCCGGCCGGCCAAAGACGTGACCAAGGAGAAGGCGCTCGCCTATGTCGCCGGCTACACGGCTTCCAACGACCTCTCGGCGCGCGATCGCGGCCGCCGACCGGGCATAAGCGACACGTCGTTTTTCAAAATGGATTGGACCAAGCACAAGACTTTCGAAGGGTCCTGCCCGATCGGGCCGTGGATCGTGCCGGCGGGCGACGTCGCCGATCCGCAGAATCTTGGTCTTAAACTGTGGGTCAACGGCGAACTCAAGCAGGATTCCAATACCGGCAAGATGCTGTTCACCCTGGCCGAGCAGATCGAGCAATTGTCGATCAACATGACGCTGCATCCCGGCGACCTCATCCTCACCGGCACGCCGTCGGGAACCGGCGCCGAAAGCGGCACCTTTCTTAAGGCCGGCGACGTCGTGAAAATCTGGATCGAGAAGATCGGCGGGATCGAGAATCGGATGGTGTGATCGCCGCGCTCCGCCCCGCTCCTCGAAATGACGCGCGCCCGCATGGCTGGCTGCCAATTTATGCCCGTCGCGCGGGGGCTTGCTCTGTGCTAGAAGCATGGCTCGAACAACGGCGGCCCCGTTCGGCCGTCCAATCGTCCCGCCAAGGGACGGGCCGCAACGGTCGAACACTAGGGTGAACGCAAGGGTGTGACGCAGATGGCGGAAAAATTCGTCGCAAAACTATCGGAATTCGTGGACGGTGAGCGCCGCATCATCTTTGTCGGGGACAACGAGATCGGTGTGTTCCGACACGACGGCGCGTTCTACGCCTACAGCAATTTCTGCCTGCATCAGGGCGGTCCGGCCTGCGAAGGGCTGACCATCGCCAAGGTCGAGGAGCGGCTGCGGCCGGACCGGACCTCGATGGGCCTGTTCTTCGCCGCGGACGAGATGCACTTCGTCTGTCCCTGGCACGGCATGGAATACGACATGAAGACCGGCGAATGCGTCAGCAATCGCAAGATGAGGCTGAAGAAATACAAGACCGTGCAAAAGGGAGATGACCTTTATGTCGTCGCCTAAGCGCGCGGCCAGGGCTGTCGCGAAAGCCGCAACCAAGGCGCGGCCTGCCGCCTCACGGCCAGCGGCAAAGCCGGGCATTGCGGTCGCTCACGGCGCTTCGGCGGACGCCAAGCGCGTCGCCGCCACGCTTGAGCGCGGGATCGTCGACGGCAAGCTCGACGTGGTGACGACGGAAGCGTTGCAGGCGCTCATCGCCGCAGCCTGCCGGGTCTACAGCGCGCGCACCGAGGCCGGCGAGCAATTCGCGCCGGTGCCGCGAAATTCCATTTCCGCCACCGATGTCATGGTGACGGCGAGTGCCTTGTTACGATCGGCCGATCTCGCCGTGTTCGAGCTCGGCATGTGGCAGAGTTGGACCGGCCGTTGACGGCCGGGAGAATTTTGCCGAGGAAATTTGGAACGCCAGGAGAAACGCCATGGATCTCATCGCCGACCGCGGCCGCCGCGTAACGATCGAGGAGCTCAATACCACCCGCTTGTTGGCGCATGCGCGCAAGCAGGCCCACCAGCGCAACCTCGACGACATGATCATCGTCGACGTCGATGCCCATCATTACGAAGGCGAGAATTACGATGAATTCCTGCCTTACATGGAAAACGACGTTCTTAAGCAGCTCGCGATGTCCGGGCGAATGAAGGGCATGGCGCGCGCCAACGTCACGCCGGCTCAGGTCGGCTATCAGGACATGGGCGGCCGCGTCACGCGCTACCCGATGCGCTCAACCGAAAGAACCGAAGGCGGCGCGATGCGCGACGTGCAGCTCGGCCACCGTTGGATGGACGCGATGAGCGTCGATTATTCCTGCCTGTTCCCGACCGGCATGCTCAATATCGGCATGCATCCGCAGAAGGAAATGGAGGTCGAGCTGTGCTGGGCCTATAACCGCTGGCTTACGGAAAAAGTGATGCCGGAAGCGGACGGCCGCTTCTATTCGATGTTGTGCCTGCCGTTCAGCGAACCCGAAGAAGCGCTGCGCCAGGTTGAGACGTTTGGTGACCGCAAGCATGTCGGCGGCTTTATGGTCACCACAGTGCGCCCCAACATGGCGGTCTACGACAACGCCTACATGAAACTCTACCGGGCGATGGAGGAGCGCGGGCTGGTATTGTCGTTCCATTCCGGTCCGAACTGGGGCGAGCCTATTTTCCGAAGCTGCAACCGCTTCCTCTCGGCGCATGCGCTGGGTTTCACCTGGTACAATGTGATCCATTGCACGAACTGGGTGATCAACGGCATGGGCGAGCGCTTCCCGAAACTGCCGGTGATCTGGATCGAGTCCGGCCTCGCCTGGGTGCCGTTCCTGATGCAGCGGCTCGATCACGAATACATGCTGCGGCCGTCCGAAGCGCCGCTCCTGAAGAAGAAGCCGTCGGACTATATGCGCGACATGTTTTATTCGTCGCAGCCGATGGAGATTCAGGATTATGGCGCGATGGAGTGCACGTTCCGCATGATGAATGCCGAGACGCAGCTTTTATACTCGTCCGACTATCCGCATTGGGATTTCGACTTGCCGTCGACGATCTACGATCTTCCGTTCCTGTCGGAAAAGGCGAAACACAACATCCTCGGCGGCACGGCGTCGCGGCTGTTCAAGCTGCCGCCGCGCAACGACAAGCAGAAAGAGAACCTCAAGCGGTTCGGCAATCTCGCCGCTGCCTAAGCCGCGACGGCGCGATCCGGAGGCTGATACGAATGCCCGGCCCGCGCCGGGCCGTTGCTTTGCGCGCCAAACCTCTTCGCCAGCAGCCGTGTTGTGCCGAGTTTTTTACGCGAGGTGCCTCAGATTGCGGCACAAACGCGGCGTGGAACTTTGGCGGAACCAAGCGGCTAACAAATAGTTGTTGAATTACATAAACTTGCGGCTGCTTTTGTGCGACGCACAAAATGCTGGCCTTTGCCGTCATAAACCGGTAAGCACGCTGCTTCCAGCAAAATCATAGGGACGACCGAGGATGAAGATACTGGTAGCCGCGTGCCTGCTTCTTGGGCTTTCCGCCACCGCCGCCAACGCGATTGACTTGGCCGAGCTGGCGCCGTGCCGGCCGGCCGCCGCCAGGCTTTGCGACCGCTCGGCCGGCCTGACCTGGGCCAGTCTCCTGCATTGCGGGGAAACGCTTGCCGCCCATAGCTGGCGCGTCAGCGAGGATTGCCGTGCGGTCCTGCGTAAGTATGGGCAATTGTGAGCAGGGTAGCGTTCGCACGAGATTTGTAGCGTAGCGTTTTGTGCAAAACCCCGGCGCCGAAAAGCGCCGGGGTTTTTCTTGCTGAGAGCACAATCCGGGATCGCGAAATTGGCACGCCTGAAGTGAACGCCCGCGCGATCAATAGGCCGGAATCATTTCATCTTCGACTTCAGAGACACCCGGTATCCCTTGGGCGAGCGCAGTCAACGCCTTCCGTTCGGATTCGGAGCTGATCAACCCCCACAGATGCACGACGCCGTCCTGGACGATGATGTTACGGCTGCCGAAATCCGTCCATCGCTGTTGCTCCCCCAACCTCTCGAGCAGTTCGAGGCGGATGCTGCGGTCTGTCGCGCTTTTTGGCTCGGATGCCGGCTTGGACGAAGCGAGGGCCTGTATGAGGTTGGACCGGCTGACGATGCCGACAACCTTGCCGTCGCTGACAATCGGCACGCGTTTGATGCGGTGACGTTCCAACAGCGCGGCGATTTCTGACACCGGCGTGTCTTCGCGTGCAGAGATCACGTCGGTCGACATCACCTCCGTAACCGTCTTGCCGTGGGCCTTGGAGAATTCCTCCGCCAGCTTGCTCGCCGGCATAAGGGTTTCCATCCACCAAGGGTGATGATGCTCGGCGCCGAGTTCCTCGCGCTGGAGCAGATCGGCCTCGCTGAGGATGCCTACGAGATTGCCGTTCGCATCCACCACCGGAAGAGCGCTGATATCGTGCTTGACCAACAGCGCGACCGCTTCAGCGACCTTGGTATCCGGCGCGACGGTCACGACGTCCCGGACCATCACATCTTGAGCTTTCATCGTTACCTCCTGCAGCAAGTGCAAACGGCGTTTAGAACAAGTGCGAGAAGATGAAATAGAGCGTGCCGGAAAGGATCATCGCGGCCGGCAGCGTCAACACCCAGGCGAGCGCGATGTTGCGGATGGTCGACCATTGCAGGCCGGAGCCGTTCGCCGCCATCGTGCCGGCGATGCCGGACGACAGCACGTGCGTGGTCGATACCGGCAAGCCGTAGCCGTCGGCGGCGGCGATGGTGGCGGCGGCGGTGATCTCGGCGCAGGCGCCTTGCGCGTAGGTCAGATGCGTCTTGCCGATCTTCTCGCCCACCGTGACGACGATGCGCTTCCAGCCGACCATGGTGCCGAGCCCAAGCGCGATGGCGACCACGATCTTGACCCAGCCCGGAATGAACTTGGTCGCGCCGTCGAGCGAACCCTTGTAGGCGTTGAGTGTGGCGACGTCCTGCGCGTTGAGATCGTTTTCCTTGTCCTTGACCAGGAAGCGGATCGCCTCCGAGACGAGGTACATATCGTTGCGGGTGTTGCCGATCTGATCGGTCGGCATCTTGGCGATCGAGCCATACTGGGTGACCTGTTTGGCGATATCGCCGACCAGGGCCGCCAACGAGGGGTAAGTGCCTTCGTTGATCTGGTGCTGCGCGACATAGCTGGTGACCGCCGGCCGCGGATCGCCGATGACGTCGTAGCCGGACGCTTTGGCATTGATCACCGCGCTCGCGGCTTGCGAATTCGCCTCGAATTTTTCGATCTGGCTCACCGGCATGGCGCGGTTGAGCGCATAGGTGGTCGGCACCGTGCCGATCAGGATGAGCATGATCAGGCCCATGCCCTTCTGGCCGTCATTGGAGCCGTGGAAGAAGCTCACCAGCGTGCAGGTCAGAATGAGAATGCCGCGGATCCAGGTCGGCGGCGGCTGATCGCCCTTGGGTTCGGCAAACAGCTCCTTGCTGGGAATAAGGTACTTCACCGCCAGCAGCAGGATGGCGGCGAGGCCGAAGCCGAACAGCGGCGACAACAGCAGCGCCTTGGCGATCGAAGTCGCCTGGGTCCAATCGACGCCCGACGTGCCGCTGCGGCCGTGCAACAGCGCATTGGTGATGCCGACACCGATGACCGATCCGATCAGCGTATGGGAGCTCGATGCGGGAAGGCCGAACGACCAGGTGCCCAGATTCCAGATGATCGCCGCGATCAACAGCGCGAACACCATGGCAAAGCCGGCGCTCGATCCGACCTGGAGGATCAATTCGACCGGCAGCAGCGAGATGATGCCGAACGCCACCGCGCCGGACGACCACAGCACGCCGAACAGGTTGAACATGCCCGACCACACGACCGCGATATTCGCCGGCAGCGACCGCGTGTAGATCACGGTCGCGACCGCGTTCGCGGTGTCGTGAAAGCCGTTGACGAACTCGAAGCCGAGCGCAATCAGCAATGCGACGAACAGCAGCAGAAACGGCAAGTAAGCGGTGATCTTCACGCCGGCCGCATCGATGTCGCTGTAAATGCTGTAGGCCACGAACAAAACGCCGGCGCCGACGACGCCCATGAAGATGATCGCGGTCAGTGGATTGAAGCCGTGGTCGAGATTCGGCCCGCGGCGCGCCGGCTCAATCGAGCCCGGTAACGCAAAATCAGACATGTTCATCTCCCTCACCCCAGGGCTTCGACTCTGCTTAGCCTCTGTGACCGGTGGATGACAGAGCCGGGCATGGTGTGGGCAAGCCGCGGTGGTGAAAGCAGGACGGCGCCGCGGCGACCCCATATTGCGGCGCCGCGGCTTCGCGTAGTCTTCCGCCCAAAAGGCGCGGGGAGGGACCATGAGCGACGACGTCCACGAAGTTTACGCCATCCGTTACGCCCATCATTCGCGGCGATCGCCGGCGAATTTCATCGACGGCGATCCGCACGACGTGTTGCAGCCGCTCGATTTTTTCGTTTGGGCGATCGTGGGACCGTCCGGGGTGATCGTCGTCGACACCGGATTCGACGAGGCGATGGGTAAAAAACGCCAGCGCGAGATGGTCAAGCCGGTGCGCGACGGACTGGCCGCGCTCGGAATTTCGCCGGAACAGGTCAACACCGTCATCCTCAGTCACCTGCACTACGACCATTGCGGCAATTACGACTTGTTTCCGCGCGCGCGTTATCACTTGCAGGACCGCGAGATGGCCTACGCGACCGGCCGCTGCATGTGCCATCAGGCGCTGCGCGCGCCATTCGAGGCCGAAGACGTCATCGCCATGGTGCGCAAGGTCTTCGCCGGGCGCTGCGCTTTCCATGACGGCGAGGGCGAGATCGTGCCGGGCGTCACCGTGCATCACATCGGCGGCCATTCCAAAGGCTTGCAGAGCGTGCGGGTGAAAACCAAACGCGGCTATGTCGTGCTCGCCGCCGATGCCTCGCATCTTTATGCCCATATCGACGGCGGCCGGGTGTTTCCGATCACGTACAACATCCAGGAGGTGGTCGAGGGCTACGGCACCTTAAAGACGCTCGCCACGTCGCCCAAGCACGTCGTGCCGGGGCACGATCCTTTGGTGCTGGCGCGCTATCCGGCGGCCAAGCCCGGCCTGGAAGGTTGGGTCGTGCGGCTTGACGCCGAGCCGAAAGACGCGTGACATTGGATAAATGATGCGCTGCAACAGCGGGTGCGGTGCAATAGGTCCGGCGCCGGCCGCAGCTTCAGTTAATTAAACTGACAACTATTGTTCTTAGGTTCTAAGCGTCACGCGCGGCCGGGTGAAGTCGTGCGTGAATTCTGCGCCGGGGGAATTTCCATGCACGTACTGCTGCTGCCGCTTCAACCGCGCTTCATCATTTACACGCTCGTGGTGCTGATCGCTGCGGCGCTGGGGCTGGAATTCTTTTACGGCTTTAGATCGCTGCTGATCGAAATACCCTTGGTCGTGTTCATCGCCTTGGCGGTCGTCGGTACGGTCGATGTTTTCCAGACCAGGCATGCGGTACTGCGCAATTATCCGCTGTCGGCGCATATCCGGTTCATCCTGGAGGAAATCCGCCCCGAGATCCGGCAATATTTTCTCGAAAGCGAAAAAGACGGCACGCCGTTCTCGCGCGACAAACGTGCGCTTGTCTATCAGCGCGCCAAGCGGGCGTTGGACAAGCGGCCGTTCGGCACGCAGAACGATGTCTATGCCAGCGGCTACGAATGGCTCGATCACTCGATCGCGCCGAAGCAAGTCGTGCATGAACCGTTTCGCATTGTCATCGGCGGTCCGGATTGCGCAAAGCCCTATTCGGCGTCGATCCTCAATATTTCGGCGATGAGTTTTGGCGCGCTGAGCCGGAACGCCATCCTTGCGCTTAACGGCGGCGCCAAGAAAGGCAATTTCGCCCATGATACGGGCGAGGGCGGTTACAGTCCCTATCACCGCGAAAATGGCGGCGACCTGATCTGGGAAATCGGCTCCGGCTATTTCTCCTGCCGCAACGCCGACGGCACGTTCTGCGCCGAGAAGTTCGAGGCCGGCGCCAAGAGCGAGCAAGTCAAGATGGTCGAGCTCAAGCTCAGCCAGGGCGCCAAGCCCGGGCACGGCGGCGTGCTCCCCGGCGCCAAGGTCAGTCCCGAGATCGCGGCGACCCGCGGCGTGCCGGTCGGCGTCGACTGCATCTCGCCGTCGCGTCATTCGGCGTTCTCGACGCCGGTCGAGATGATGCATTTCATCGCCAAGATGCGGGAGCTCTCCGGCGGCAAGCCGGCCGGCTTCAAGCTCTGCATCGGCCATCCCTGGGAATTCCTCGCCATCTGCAAGGCGATGCTGGAAACGGAAATCTATCCCGACTTTATCGTCGTCGACGGCAAGGAAGGCGGCACCGGCGCCGCACCGCTCGAATTTACCGACCATCTCGGCATGCCGCTGCGCGAGGGGTTGAGTTTCGTCCACAACGCGCTGATCGGCATCAATGCCCGCGACCGCATCAAGCTCGGCGCCGCCGGCAAGATCATCAGCGCCTTCGACATCGCGCGCGTCATGGCGCTCGGTGCCGACTGGTGCAACTCGGCGCGCGGCTTCATGTTCGCGCTCGGCTGCATCCAGTCGCAGTCCTGCCACACCGACCGCTGCCCGACCGGCGTCTCGACGCAGGACCCCTTGCGTCAGCGCGCGCTGGTCGTCCCCGATAAGGCCGAGCGCGTCTACAATTTCCACCGCGCCACGCTCGATGCGCTCGCCGAGCTTGTCGCCGCGGCAGGGCTCGATCATCCGACCGATTTCGCGCCGGCGCATTTCTCGCGGCGCGTATCGGCGCACGAAGTGATGAGCTTCGCGCAGCTTTATCCGTCACTCGAGCCTGGCGAGTTGATCGCCGGTTCCGGCGACAAGCGTTTTGAAATCCCCTGGGCGATGGCGAGCGCCAAGGAATTCCGCGCGCTGCCGCGGGCGGCCTAAGGCGGCTCGCCGTTTTCCCGAACGCCCGCGGCGGTCTCCGTCGCGGGCATTTGCCGCCGGACCGCCGCGCGACACCCTGCGAAATTGTGACACTGCGCGGCAACCTATTGCGGCTGCACGGGTTATTAGAGGCCGCCTAAATTGCATGCGGCACGTACAAGTGGAGGAAAATCAAATGGCCAAGAGGAAACGCAAATATTCTCCCAGCGCAGGGCGCGACGTGGAAAACGAAATGCGCCGCTATAAGCGCGGAACCGCCAAAAGCGGCAAGGGCGGCAAAGGCGGCAAGGTGAAGAGCCGCAAGCAAGCCATCGCCATCGGATTGTCGAAGGCGCGTAAGGAGGGCAAGAAGGTCCCCAAGAAAAGCTAGTAGATATCGGCGGCGACAGCCATGCTGATGGCATCGCACAATTCAGCAAGTTCGTCGCCGCAAGTTCGTCGCCGACTGGACCGAAAAGTGGGTTAAGGTGGCTACGTCCGCGGGCATCAAGCTGGATCAACCAGCGACGGCCGTCGACGTTCGATGGGGGAAATCATGAGAATTCAACGCCGCCGCTTTCTTCGTTTGGCCGCCGGCGCCGCCGGCCTGCCGCTACTGCCGCGCATGGCGCAAGCCGACACCTTTCCGGCGCGGCCGATTCGGCTCGTGCTGCCGTTTCCGCCGGGTGGTGTGTTCGACATCGTCGGCCGGCCCTGGGCCGACAAGGTGAAGACCAGCCTCGGCACGGTCTTCGTGGACAATCAGCCGGGCGCCGGCGGGTCGTTGGCCGCGCAAGTGGTCGCGCATGCGCCGGCCGACGGCTACACGATCTTCCTCGGCAGTTCGTCGATCCATCTCGCCGAGATGATTTTGCGCGAGCACCCGCTGCTCGATCCGATGAACGACCTGACGACGATCTCGATGGTGGCGATCACGTGCTTCGGCATTGCCGTGCATCCATCGGTTCCGGCGCAGAATCTCACTGAGCTGATCGATTATGTGAAAGCCAATCCGGGCAAGCTGTCCTACGGCTCGGCCGGCGCCGGGACGTTGAACCATCTCAGCGGCGAATTGCTCAAATCGCTGGCCGGCATCGCCGACCTGCCGCATGTGCCCTATCGGGGCGCGGGGCCCGCATTGGCCGATGTTATCGGCGGACAGATTCCGATCGTCATCCCGGCAATGACCAGCCAGGTGCTCGAATTTCATCGCACCGGCAGGCTGCGTTTGCTCGCGATCACCAACCCGGCCCGTCTGCCTGCCGCGCCTGAGATTCCGACGGCGGCCGATACGGTTCCGGACTTGGTCACGCAGCAAGTTCTCGGCATCTTTGCGCCGACTGGCGTGCCGGCGCCGATCCTCGCGCAAATCGCCGCGGCCAACGCGGCCGCGATGGCGGACAAGGCTTACACGCAATCGCTCGTCGACGCGGCGGTGATACCGGTGCCCGATTGGAAGCCGGAGAGGTTCGCCCAGTTCATGAAGGTCGATGTCGCGCGCTGGACCCCGCTGGTGAACAAGATCGGCATCAAACTCGATTGAGCCGAGGTGGCGCCGCTCATGCGATTGGAGGGATCATCATGAAACTTCTCCGCCGCCGATTTTTGCGGCTGGCAGCGGGCGCTACGGCTGCTCCGCTGCTTCCCAGGCTCGCCTTGGCGCTCGATTATCCTGATCGCCCGGTACGCATTGTCGTCGGCTATCCGCCCGGCAGTTCGCCCGACATCGCCGGGCGCCTGATGGGACAATGGCTGTCGGATCGTCTCGGCCAGCAATTCGTCGTCGAGAACAAACCCGGCGGCGGTACCAATCTTTCCACCGAGGCCGTCGTCCGCGCCGCTCCGGACGGCTATACGCTGCTGCTGGTCGCGACCCCGAACATGATCAGCGGATTGCTGCACGAACATCTCGATTTCAGTTTCGTCCGCGATATTGCGCCGGTTGGCTATATCGCCTTCACGCCCTTCGTGATGATCGTCACGCCGTCGTTCCCGGCCAACACCGTTGCCGAGTTCATCGCCTATGCCAAAGCCAATCCGGGAAAGATCAACATGGCCTCGAACGGCACCGGAAACCTGACCCATATCAGCGGCGAACTGTTCAAGATGATGGCCGGCGTCGATCTGTTCCACGTGCCGTATCATGGCGAGCCGGAGGCGCTGGCCGATCTGCTTGCGGGCAGGGCCCAGGTCATGTTCGACCCCATTATTTCCTGCCTGGGCGATGTCAAAGCCGGCAAGCTGCGCGCGCTCGCGGTGACCACGCCACAGCGCATCGCCTCGCTGCCCGATGTACCGACGGTCAGCGAGACCGTACCGGGCTACGCGGTCACGGGAGGGTTGGGCTTTGGCGCGCCACGCGGTACGCCGGCCGAGATCATCGCCAAGCTTAACCAGGCGATCAATGCCGGCGTCGCCGATGCTGCGGTCAGAGCCCGGCTCGTCGACCTTGGTGACATACCGGCGCCGATGAGTCCCGGCGACTATGCCAAGCTGATCGCCGGCGAAAACGAGAAGTGGGGCAAGGTCATCAAATTCGCGGGCATCAAGCTGGAGTAATAGGTATGACGCTGGAGTGATCCTCGCGGCGCCGGCATGCCAAATTTGCGTTTCGCGAATCCCCTGTTGGCGCGGCTTCGGGTTCCAGGCTGAAAGGCTTAGCGCAACCCGTCGCCGCGTTTCGCCAAAAGCCGCTTGAGCCGCTGCGGCGTGACCGGAAGCTCGCGCACCGCGCCGGGAATGCCGATGGCGTCGTCGATGGCGGAGGCGATCGCCGCGCCGACCGCGGTGATGCCGCTTTCGCCGGCGCCCTTGATGCCGAGTGGATTGAGCGGCGAGGTATAATCCTCGCGCAGCAAGACTTCCGGCTCGGGCGTCTCGTGCATGGCGGGGAGCAGATAATCGGCAAAGGTGACGGCGAGCGGATCGCCGTGTTCGCTGTAGGTGAATTCCTCGAGCAGTGCGCCGCCAAGCCCTTGCGTGAAGCCGCCGACGATCTGGCCCTTCACCAGCGCCGGATTGATGGCGCGCCCGATATCGTAGGCGATGCAGTAGCGCTCGATGGCGACGCCGCCGGTCTCGCGATCGACCCGCACCACCGCGACATGGCTGCCATACGGGTAAACCTGGTGCTCGGTGTTGAACCAGCCTTCCGCGGTTAGTCCGGGCGCGCGGTCGCCGCGCGCCTTTGCCGTGGGCGCGAGATTTTGCGCGATCGTACCGAGGCTGATCGAGGGACCCGCCTTCGCGTCCTTGTGCACCACGTCGCCGTCGACGATGTCGAGCGCATCGGGCGTGGTCTGCAACAGCTCGGCGGCGACGCCGAGCGCTTTCTTACGCACATTGAGTGCCGCGATATGCGTCGCCGACGCCGTCATCACCGTGGCGCGCGAGGCATGCGCGCCGAGGCCGAACGCGATGCGGTCGGTCTGGCCGTGGATAACGCGGCAGCGCCGGTAATCGACGCCGAGCACGTCGGCGGCGACTTGGGCCATGACCGTCTCAAAGCCTTGGCCGATCGAGGCGCCGCCGGTGACGACTTCAACCATGCCGAACGTATCGACGGAAATCTTCACGCCGTCGGTCGGGCCAAGCCCGCTTTTCTCCACGAACATGGCGACACCGATGCCGACCAGCTCGCCGGCGGCCTGGCGCCTGGTCACGTCGGCATTGAGCTTGTCCCAGCCGATCTTGGCGAACAGCTTGTCGAGGAGCCCGATATAGTCACCGCTGTCGTGATGGATTTCCTCGCCGAGCGCTTCAAGCGGGCGGTGATAGGGCATCTCCGCGGCGCTGATGGTATTGCGCCGGCGTATCTCGATGCTGTCGATCCCGAGTTTTTCCGCGATCGCGTCGACCAGCCGTTCGCGCACAAAGGTCGTCTCGTAGCGGCCGGGCGCGCGATATGTTGCCGCCGGAGTCTTATTGGTGAGGCGGAAGTGGCCGATCGCGCGATAGGCCGGTACGCGATAGGGGCCGGGCAATATGCCCGCGGTCATGTGCACGACACGCGCCGCATGCGTGCGCACATAAGCACCCTGATCGTGAAAATAGCGGTCGTCGATGGCCAGGATCACGCCGGCGTCGTCGACCGCGGCGCGAATCTTGTGCAGCTGCTGGCGCGAATGATTGGCCGCGATCAGATGCTCGCGCCGGTCTTCGATCCACTTCACCGGCCGGTTGAACCTTTTAGCGGCAACGCAGACCAAGACATCTTCGGGATAAAGCTCGCCGCGGATACCGAAGCCGCCGCCGACATGCGACTCGTGGACGTGGATCGCGCTCGGCGGCAGACCGAGCATGCGTGACAGCAGTTCCTGGATTCGATGCGGCACCTTGGCGGCCCCGTGCAATTCGAGAATGCCGCGTGCCGCATCGTAACGGCCGAGCGCGCCGCGGGTTTCCAACGGCACGCCGGAATGCCGCCCGATGGCAAGCTCAAGCGCGACGACATGCGTCGCCGTGCGGAACACCGCATCGACGTCGCCATAGCCCTGGCGCACCACCGCCGCTTCGCTCGAATGTCCCGGGGAGAATTCGGCCGGCGCCGATTGCGCGTCGAGCAGCGGCGGCAATTCCTCGATCTCCACCGCGACCAGATCGGCGGCGTCCTCCGCGACATACGGGTCGACGGCAAACACCGCGGCAATCGGATCGCCGACATAGCGCACGCGATCTGTCGCCAGCACCGGCTGGCGGTACGGATCGAGCGCCGGGATCGAGCCTTCGCGAAAGTCGATCGGCGGCACGTCGGTAATGTCGGCCGCGCTCCACACCGCGAACACGCCCGGCACGGCGCGCGCCGCCGTCGCGTCGATCGAGACGATGCGGCCGTGCGCGTGCGCCGCGCGCACGATGCGCATGTGAAGCTGATGCGGAAAATTGATGTCGCCGGCGAACGCGCCGCGCCCGGAAACCAGCGGCGGGTCTTCCAGCCGCTCGACCGATTGGCCGATCCAGGGCGCGTTCCGCGCGCGTGTGTTCATGCCGCCGCGCGTTCGAGTGCCCGGCGCGTCACGGCAAGGACGAGATCGCGCCGGAATTCGGCGCTGTTGACGATGTCCTCCAGCGGATCGATGGCGGCGGTTGCCGCTTGCGCCGCCGCGCGAAACGCCTGGTCGCCCGGCGCCGCGCCCAAAAGGGCGCGCTCGGCTTCGGCAATGCGCCGCGGATTGACCTCGGCGCCGCCGATCGCAAGCCGCGGCTCTACGATCTTGCCGCCGTCGGTACGATAGCAACCGAGCGCCGCGGCGAGCGCGAAGTCGCCGGCGCGGCGATTGAACTCGTAAAAGCCGCAGCGGGTGTCGGCGGCGAGGATCGGCAGCCGCGCTTCGACCAGAAGCTCGTCGTCGCGCAACGCCGTCGTCATGATGCCCTTGAAGAAATCGCGCGCCGCGATGACGCGGTCGCCGCGCGCGCTTTTCGCCAAAACCTCGCCGTCGAGCGCCACCAGCACCAGGCACCATTCGGACGCCGGGTCGGCATGCGCGAGACTGCCGCAAAAGGTGCCGCGGGTGCGGATCGGATAATGCGCAATGTGGTGCACGACGTCGGTGAGAAGCTTGCCGAGCGGGCCGTCGCAGACCGGCCGATGGAACGCGGCATGGCGCACGCAGGCGCCGATGATGAGTTTCCCGTCGGCAACCGCGATGCGATCGAGCGCTTCGACGCCGTTGATATCGACGAGATGCGCCGGTCTCGCCAGCCGGAACGCCATGGTCGGCACCAGGCTCTGGCCGCCGGCCAGCACGCGTCCGTCCTCACCGGCAACTTCGGCAAGAAGCGCGACGGCCTCATCCACGGTTTTCGGCGCGTGGTAGCGAAACGACGCCGGCTTCATCGCGCAGACTTCATCGGCTGACTGCAACTTTGCGATTGATCTATGTTTTTGAATTGATCACAGATTTTGGCACGGAGTCAAAGCAAAGCGCGAGCGCGCGCGGCAGGATAGGGGTCGTCACATCCCTGTTGACAATGGTCTCCGTTTCCGTTACTTCGCAAAGACTCAAACCTCGCCCTAAGGGACGCCGTCCGGGTGATGCCGGGCGGCAGGGGCGAGTGCGGTACCCGCGGGCGGGGGCTCATCACCCCCGTTCCCGGGCGGCCCGGGCATCATGTCCGCCGGCATTAGGACCGGCGCGTGAGGTGCTCACTGGACTGGGACAGGCGAAGGTGGGTAACGCCCGCCAGACCGCGTCCCAGGAAACCTGGCCTGGGTTGCGCCAGCGCGGACGTAAGTCGGCTGGCAGGAGCCGAGGTGGAACGCCGGCAGGCGAGCGCGCCCGACAGCGGACGGGGCGGCGCAAGCCGCGTTATCCGTGGCGCGAGCCGCACCCGCTGGTGCGGTGGTTGTTAAACAGCGTCTGCCGGCGTTCCGCTTCCCTTATTTTCTTTCGTCCTCGTAGGGTGGGTAGAACGAAGTGAAACCCACCGTGGCTTGCGCGGGAAGTGATGGGTTTCGCTCCGCTCTCCCCATCCTACGCGTCGCTGTTTGACATTGCGGCTTGCCAGACTCGCGCGCAGTCGCGGCGGGAGATCGAGAAAGTGTGTCTGCCCACCGCACAAGGGAGAGGCTGGATACGATCACGCCCTCGCGTATTTGCCGCGGTTGAAGAAGCGGTCCTTCTGGTCGTCGGACGCGGTATCGCGGTTCGACTTGATGGCGCCGACTTTGGCGAGCGTGGCCTTGACCGCCGGCCGCGCCGAGATGGCGTCGATGTAGCGCTTCACGTTCGGCCGGTTGGAGATGTCGATGTCCAGCAGCGTGTTATTGCGGAGCCATGGGAAGGTGGCGATGTCGACGATCGTGTACTCGTCGCCGCAGATATAGGGCCGCGTTGCCAGCCGCTCCTCGATCAGATCGTAAAGCCGCTGCACCTCGGTGCCGTAGCGGATCACTCCGTAATCGTTTCCCGGCGGAGCGAAGCGGCGGAAATGCACGCGCTGGCCGAACATTGGTCCGATGCCGGCGATCTGGATCATCAGCCATTGCAACGCCTCGTATCGCTTCACCGGGTCCTTGGGCATGAACTGCCCGGTCTTCTCGGCGAGATACATCAGGATCGCGCCGGACTCGAAAATCGTGATCGGCTTGCCGCCGGGGCCATCGTCATCGACGATCGCCGGGATTTTGCCGTTCGGATTGATTTTGAGGAATCCGGGATCGTATTGCTCGCTCTTCCACACGTCGACGAAATGCTCCCGATAAGGCAGCTTCGTCTCTTCGAGCATGATGTAGATTTTTTGCACGTTCGGGCTGGTCAACGCGTAAAGGTCGATCATGGCAATGTCCTCAATTCCTCTTTCGACAGCGGGGAAGGCCGCGAACGTATCGGCCGCCGCCGCGGCCGGCAAGGTGCGAAAAGCCGGTGAACCCTTGTGCGGGGTCGCCGATGCCGCGTAGGCTCGCGTCAAATACGCCGGGCAATATTCGATAGGGAGAGCGGGGATGGGGCGTCTATTTCAGGGGTTCGTCGCTGGCGCGGTCGCTTGCGTGGCGGCGGCCGGCATCTGCGGCACGGCGCACGCGGACGACGATTATCCGAACCATCCGGTGCGCTGGCTGGTCGGCTATCCGCCCGGTGGCTCGACCGACATTTGCGCGCGCCTGATCGGCCAGTATTTGTCCGAGCACCTCAATCAGCAATTCACTGTCGAGAACAAACCGGGCGCCGGTAATAATCTCGCAACCGAAATGGCCGCTCATTCGCCGCCGGACGGCTACACCGTGTTCCTGGTCAATCCCGCCAATGCGATCAATGCGACGTTGTATAAGAACCTCTCCTTCAACTTCATCCGGGACATGGCGCCGGTGGCGGGTTTCATCCGCGTCCCCAATGTCATGGAAGTGAATCCGAATGTGCCGGCGCATACGGTCAAGGAGTTCATCGACTACGCCAAAGCCAATCCCGGCAAGGTCAACATGGCGTCCTCCGGCATCGGCACCTCGGTGCATTTATCCGGCGCGCTGTTCATGATGATGACCGGCGTCGAACTGGTGCATGTGCCGTATCGCGGCGCGGCGCCGGCGTTGACCGATATGCTCGGTGGCCAGGTCCAGGTGATGTTCGACAACCTGCCGTCCTCGATCGGACATATCCAGGCCGGACGGTTGCGGGCGCTCGCGGTGACGACGGCGACCCGTTCGAAAGCGCTGCCGGATGTGCCGACGGTCGGCGAGACCGTGCCCGGCTACGAAGCGAGCGCTTGGTTCGGCATGGCCGTGCCCAAGGGAACGCCGCGCGACATCGTCGACAAGCTGAACCATGCGGTGAATGCGGCGCTCGCCGATCCGGCCATGCAGGCGAAACTCGCTGCGCTCGGCGGTACTTTAATTCCCGGTACGCCGGAGGATTTCGGCAAGATCATCGCCGACGAGACCGAGAAGTGGTCCAAGGTGGTCAAGGCCACCGGCGCGACGGCGGAGTAGGCGCATCCTTGAGCTTGCCCCGCCGCAGCAGTAGGGTTTTGCCAACAGAGCAACGGGGAGGCGACCGCATGGAAACCACCGCGCGCATTCTATTCACCGTTACATCGGTGATTTTGGCGGCGAGCATTCTCGCCGTGGCCGCCAGCGAATAATAAAGTGCAGAACAAGAAATCGCCCGAACAGTTGCGCAGCTATCGCTGGCTCGGCAAGAACGATCTGCGCTCATTCGGCCATCGCTCGCGGCTGCGCCAGTTCGGCTATGACCGCGCCGATTGGGTCGGCAAGCCGGTGATCGGCATTATCAATACCTGGAGCGAGATCAATGCCTGTCACGGCCACCTGCGCGACCGCGCCGAGGATGTGAAGCGCGGCGTCTATCAGGCCGGCGGCTTTCCGATCGAGCTGCCGGCGATGTCGCTGGCCGAGCCGTTCGTCAAACCTTCGACCATGCTGTACCGAAATTTCCTCGCCATGGAATGCGAAGAGCTGTTGCGCAGCCATCCGATCGACGGCGCGGTGCTGATGGGCGGCTGCGACAAGACCACACCGGGCTTGATCATGGGCGCGATCAGCATGGGCGTGCCGGCGATCTATGTGCCGGCGGGTCCGATGCTGCGCGGTAATTGGCGCGGCAACGTGCTGGGCTCGGGATCGGATGCCTGGAAATACTGGGACGAGAAACGCGCCGGCCGCATCGGCGACGACGAGTGGAACGAGATCGAAGGCGGCATTTCGCGCTCGTTCGGCACCTGCATGGTGATGGGCACGGCCGCGACCATGATGGCGATCGCGGAGGCGCTCGGCTTCACGCTGCCCGGCGCGTCGTCGATCCCGGCGCCGGACGCCAATCATCCGCGCATGTGCGCCGCCGCCGGCCGCCGCGCCGTCGAGATGGTGTGGGAGGATTTGACGCCGGATAAAATTCTCACCCCAGCCGCTTTCGACAACGCCATCCGCGTGCACATGGCGCTCGGCGGTTCGACCAACGCCATCATCCACGTCATCGCCATGGCGCGCCGCGCCGGCATCGCGCTCGACATGGCGCGCTTTGACGCGATCTCGCGGCAAGTGCCCGTGATCGCCAATATCACGCCGTCCGGCAAATATCTGATGGAGGATTTCTTCTATGCCGGCGGTCTGCGCGCGCTGATGGGGCAGATGCAGGAGCTGCTGGATCTGTCCTGCGCCACCGTCACCGGGCGCACGGTCGGCGAAAATATCGCCGGCGTGAAGGTCTATTTGCCCGACGTCATCCATTCGCTCCAGGAGCCGCTTTATCCCGAGGGCGCCACCGCGGTGCTGACCGGCAATCTCGCGCCGCGCGGCTGCGTGATGAAGCCGGCCGCCGCCGATAAGCGCTTCCTGCGGCACCGCGGCAAAGCCATCGCGTTCGAGAACTACGATCACATGGCGCGCGAGGTCGACCGCGACGATCTCGATGTCACGCCCGATCATGTACTGGTGCTCAAGAACGGCGGGCCAAAGGGCGGTCCCGGCATGCCGGAGTGGGGCCAATTGCCGATCCCGAAAAAGCTCCTCAAGGCCGGCATCCGCGACATGTTGCGCATTTCCGACGCGCGCATGAGCGGCACCAGCTACGGCGCTTGCATCCTGCATGTGGCGCCGGAAAGTTTCGTCGGCGGGCCGCTCGCCTTCGTGCAAACCGGTGACGAGATCGAGATCGACGTTGCCGCGCGGAAAATCCATCTCCATGTCAGCGACGAGGAGCTGTCACGCCGGCGCGCCGCGTGGAAGTTGCCGGCGCCGCATTATGCGCGCGGCTACGGTGCGATGTTCTCGCAGCATATCGGCCAGGCCGACGAGGGCTGCGACTTCGATTTTCTCGAAGGCCAAGCGCCGATCGCCGAGCCGGAGATTCACTAGCCTGCCGCCGGCAGCACCACTGCGCGGCAGTCGCCGAAACCGATGCGCGCGTGACCGGGCTTTTCGCAAAAGCCGCGGAAGATGATCTCGTCGCCGTCCTCGATGAAGCCGCGCTTTTCGCCGCCCGGCATAGCCAGCGGTTCGGTGCCGCGCATGGTCAGCTCCAAGAGGCTGCCCAGGTTCGCTTTCTCCGGGCCCGAAATCGTGCCCGAGCCCATCAGATCGCCGACCGTGAGGTTGCAGCCGTTGCAGGTGTGGTGGGCAATCATTTGCGCCACGGTCCAATAAAGCCATGCCGCCGAAGTCTGCGCGATGCGCGACGGCGCCGTGCCGGCGCGCCGCATAGCCGCGGTCGACATATAGACCTCAAGCGAGATGTCGAGGCCGCCATGGGCCCGATCGTCGGCATCGTCGAGATAAGGCAGCGGCGCCGGATCGCCTTCCGGCCGCGCGAATGCGGCGCGATGAAAAGGTGCGAGCGCTTCGGCCGTCACCACCCAGGGCGAAACGGTGGTGGCAAAATTTTTGGCCAGGAACGGACCGAGCGGCTGGTATTCCCAGGCTTGCACGTCGCGCGCCGACCAGTCGTTGAGCAGGCAAAAGCCAAAAATATGTTCGGCCGCGCGGCCGACCGGGATGGGCTCGCCGAGCTCGCTCGGTGTGCCGATGTAAAAGCCGAGCTCCAATTCGAAGTCGAGATTGCGTGACGGGCCGTAGCTCGGCACCGTCTCATTTGCGGGCTTGCGCTGGCCGCGCGGACGTTTGAACGCGGTGCCGCCGACGCGCACCGACGAGGCCCGGCTGTGATAGGCGACGGGCACGTATTTGTAGTTCGGCATCAGCGGGCTGTCCGGGCGGAACATGCGCCCGGCATTGGTGGCGTGGAATACCGAGGCGAAGAAATCGGTGAAATTCGGTATCGAAGCCGGCAGCAGGAGCTCCGCTCGCGCCATCGGCGTGAGATGCCGGCGGAGCTTCTCATCGCCATGTTCGGTACTGAGCGCGCGCGATAGCGCGAGCCGTAGCGCCGACCAAGCCTGCGGTTCGAGCGTCATGAGAGGATTGAGGGCCGGACCCGGACATGTCCGCGCCGCCTCGGCGGCGAGACCGCCGAAGATGTCCCCGGTCGCCGCGACATCGAGAATCTGATCGCCGATGGCGACGCCCACGCGCGCCGGGCCGCCTGCCGCCGGACGAAAGACGCCGAACGGCAGGTTCTGAATCGGAAAATCGCAGCCGGGCGCGTTGGCGCTTTCGACAAAGCTGCGGCGTTTCGGATCGTGCGTTTCGTTGAGCGAAATCGGCATGTTCTGATTCTGTGTGAGTCTTCTTGTTCGTCTTCCGCGAAAGCGTGTCAGTGCGCGTGTTGCTTTTCGGCTTCGGCGAGAATGGCGTTATAACGGGACTGGAAGTCGGCATAGGTGTGTTGCAATCCCTGGAGCAGCGGGGTCGTTGCGCGCCAGCCCAGCGCGTTGATGCGCGATACATCGAGCAGCTTGCGCGGCGCGCCGTCGGGCCGCGAAGCGTCGAAAGTAATCGCGCCGCGATAGCCGACGACATCGGCAACAAGCCGGGCAAACTCGGCGATGGTGATGTCTTCGCCGACGCCGATATTGAGGAATTCCAGCTCCGAATAGCATTTCATGACGAATACGCAAGCGTCGGCGAGGTCGTCGACGGCAAGGAATTCGCGCCGCGGCGTACCGGTGCCCCACACCGTCACGCTTGGGAGGTTGTCGATCTTGGCCTCGTGAAAGCGCCGTATCAGTGCAGCCGGAACATGGCTGTCTTCCGGGTGGTAATTATCGCCGGGCCCGTAAACGTTGGTCGGCATCACCGAGATAAAATCCGCGCCGTGTTGCAGGCGATAGGCTTCGCATAATTTGATGCCGGCAATCTTGGCAACGGCATACCATTGATTGGTCGGTTCCAGCGGTCCGGTGAGCAGCATGTCCGGCGCCATCGGTTGCGGCGCCAAGCGCGGATAGATGCATGATGAACCGAGATAGACAAGTTTCTTCACGCCGCAACGATGCGCCGCGCGGATGGTGTTGAGCCCGATGGCGAGATTGTCGGCGATGAAGTCGGCGGGAAAGGCGCTGTTGGCGCGGATACCGCCGACTCGTCCGGCGGCGACGAAGACCGCGTCGGGTTTCGCCTGCGCCATGAAGCGATCGACTTCGTCCGATCGCCTCAGGTCGAGGTCCCGCCGCGGAGCGAATACGATGTCGCAATTCTCGCGCTCGAGACGCCGTACAATGGCGGAGCCGGCCATGCCGGCGTGCCCGGTCACAAAGACGCGCTTGCCGCGGAGATCAAAAATGACTGGCGCGACGCTCATGCGTTTTCAGCGTTCTAGTCGTGCACGCTGCGGCGCGCGCCGTCGCGACGGATGTCTTGTAAATCGGCATCGACCATCTCGCCCACCAATTCGTCGAACGAGACCTTATGGCGCCAGCCGAGCTTTTGCCGCGCCTTGGTCGGATCGCCAAGCAGCGCGTCGGTCTCCGTGGGGCGAAAATAGCGCTCGTCGATCTCGATGAGGACGCCGCCGTCGCGCGCATCGACGCCTTTTTCGGCGAGGCCGGATCCGCGCCACTCGATCGCGCGGCCGACGCGGGCAAACGCCTTCTCGACAAATTCGCGCACCGAGTGCTCTTCGCCGGTCGCCAGAACATAGTCGTCGGGCTCCGGCTGTTGCAGCATGAGCCACATGCCTTCGGCGTAATCGCGGGCGTGGCCCCAATCCCGGCGGGCGGCGAGATTGCCGAGAAACAGCCTTTGCTGCAGGCCAAGCTCGATGGCTGCGACCGCGCGGGTGATCTTGCGGGTGACAAACGTCTCGCCGCGGGTCGGGCCTTCGTGGTTGAACAGTATGCCGTTCGAGGCGTGCATGGCGTAGGCTTCGCGATAATTCACGGTGATCCAATAGGCGTAGAGTTTTGCCGCGGCGTAGGGCGAGCGCGGATAAAACGGCGTGGTCTCGCTCTGCGGCACCTCCTGCGCGTTGCCGTAAAGCTCCGAGGTCGAGGCCTGATAGAATCGAACGGTGTTCTCGAGCCGCAGAATGCGGATCGCCTCGAGCAGCCGCAGCGTGCCGAGTGCATCGGCGTTCGCCGTATATTCCGGCGTCTCGAACGAGACGCGGACGTGGCTTTGAGCGGCAAGATTGTAGATTTCGGTCGGCTGCACTTCTTGGATAATGCGGATGAGATTGGTCGAATCGGTCATGTCGCCGTAGTGCAGGAAAAACCGCACGCCGGAGCCGTGCGGGTCCTGGTACAGATGATCGACCCGCGCGGTGTTGAATGAGGAGGAGCGCCGCTTGATGCCGTGGACGATGTAACCCTTGCTCAGCAGGAACTCGGCCAGATACGCGCCATCTTGGCCAGTCGCCCCGGTAATCAATGCGACTGGATTTGCCATGCGCGATCGTCTCGGGGTTCGATGAAAAGGTGCCGGATTGAGGGCTAAAGGATTCGGCTAGTCAAGTCAGGACGGCGTTGCGCCGCCGACGCGCTGCCGCTCTCGCATTTGCTGATTCTCGGTCATGCGCCGTTGCCCCTCGGCGTCGATGGCGCGTTTGAGATCGGGATGGTGCGCGGTCAAAGTGCGGAAATCGGCGAGATCGAGAATGAGCAGCGACGACGGCATTGTCGTTGTCACGTTGGCGGTGCGGATCGAATCGCTGAGCAGCAACGCAAGCTCCCCGAAAAACGCGCCCGAGCCAAGGCGGACCGGCGTCGGCTTGATTTCCACCTGCACTTCGCCCGCGGCGATGAAATACATGCAGTCGCCGACCTTGCCGCGGCGGATGATGGCGGTCCGCTCGGGCACTTCGAGCCGCCGCAGCATGTGGGTGATTTCAGTGATCGCCGAGGGGTCGAGCGATTGGAAGAAAGGCACCTTGCTGACGAGATCCCAGGTCTGGAGGAAATTGCGCCGCCGCGTTTCGGCGGCAAAGCCGGTGGCGAGGATACCGGTCGACAGGCCGAACGTGGCGATGCCGCAGATCATCACGACGCCGCCGAACAGGCGTCCCAACGGCGTGATCGGCACCAAGTCGCCATAACCGGTCGTGGTCAGCGTCGTCACCGCCCACCACAAGGCCGCCGGCATCGAGTTGAAGGCATTCGGCTGGATCGGGCGTTCCGCCAAATACTCCGCGGTGGCCGAGAGAAAAAGCACGATCAGGAACAGCGCGAACACGCTCGCCAGCGGCTTCGCTTCAAGCTTGAATACCCGCCCGAGTTGCGCGAAGCCGGGCGAATTCTGCGCGAACTTGAGCACCCAGAGCGACGCGAACAGCCACGCCGTCGGCCCGGGGACGCCGGACAGGAGCGCGACCGGAACAGCAAACACGCAGACGATGTCGACGACCGCCGACACCGAGAGTAAATGGCTGCGTCCGACCCCGGAACGGATCGCGGTTCGCGCGCGCACCGCGCTGTCGATGGCGAAATAGGCGAGACAACACCACAGACA
>Ga0181525_10000068_pt1 | contig 89837 bp, 66 predicted proteins | sample PEATcosm2014_Bin_48_FD_121100 | JGI IMG/M metagenome (GOLD analysis project Ga0181525, IMG submission 121100) | Peatland microbial communities from MTU Mesocosm Facility, Houghton, MI, USA - PEATcosm2014_Bin06_10_metaG | ecosystem: Environmental > Terrestrial > Soil > Wetlands > Peat | place...
CAGCGCTTTGTCGGTGGGCTTCATTGTGCTTGAAGGTGCTTTAGGGGCGGGACTGGTGCTATTCGGCCTGGTAGGGGGCAATGCTTCTCCCGCCCGCGCTGTCTATCTCTCAGCGCATCTCACGAACACGCTACTGCTGCTGGGTTCGCTGACACTCACGGCGTGGGTGGCAGATGACCCGACGCGTGTAATACGCTCGCGCCAGATTCCAGGCATTCTATGGGCGGCCCTCGGAATCGATCTGCTGGTAAGTGTGACTGGAGTCGTTGCCGCGCTCGGGGATACGCTCTACCCCGCCGAGTCGATTTCGGGCGGCATCGCGCAGGATTTCCTGGCTGCTTCCCCCGGACTGCTTCGCTTGCGTCTCATCCACCCTCTGATGGCCGCGCTAGCTGGATTATTCCTGTTATTTGCCGGCGTCGTGCTTCCAGGAAGGGTCAGGTCTGAGCCGGTGCGGAAGGCCAGCATGCTGCTGGTGGTTCTGGTTTTAGTTCAAGCCACGGCGGGGGTCGTTAACATCTGGCTGCTTGCGCCGGTCTGGATGCAATTGCTGCACCTGTTTATCGGGAGCCTGCTTTGGATCGTTCTGGTTGTATTGACAGCGGGAAGCGCCGGATCCGGCTGGAACAACGGACCTATGCGCCCAGTCGCCGGGTTGGCGGCGCAGGGTTCTTGAAATAAGGTGGCACAGACCTTTAGTCTGTAAGTATCCAAAGTGAACTGACAACATGCCCTTCGGCGGACCAACAGGCCGGGACAAAGACACGCTCGATGGCGCGCGCGAGGTGGGGGCCCGCTCGGGCCTGCGGCAACGCTCAAAGACTGGAAAGGACCCGGCAGGCGACGACGTCTTTGTCGGGCGGCAGTCGATTTACGACCGCGAACTAAACGTAATCGGGTATGAACTGCTGTTCCGGGACGCGAACCGCAACGAAGCTGCCTTCGAATGCGGCGTGCAGGCTACTTCGCAGGTCCTAATACATGCGTTGCTTGATATTGGCCTCGATCGGATTGCGGGCACGACGCCGGTATTCGTCAACATCCCCCAAGGCCTGATCAGCGACAGTATTACGGAGATACTGCCCCCAAGCCGCACCGTGCTCGAGATTCTTGAAAGCGTGGACTTTAACGACGAAGTTGCGGCACGGCTCGCCTCGTTGCGCGGCAAGGGTTACCGATTGGCCCTGGATGATTTCGTGTACTCGGAAGAACGGGCGGGCGAACTCGAATTAGTGGATATCGTGAAGCTCGATGTCAGAGTGTTCGAGCCGGACGCGCTCGCCGACCAAGTCCGGCTGCTGCGCCGGTACCCACTGCAACTGATTGCGGAGAAGATCGAGACTCAAGCTGAAATGAAGTTCTGCCTTGAACTCGGCTTCGAAAGCTTTCAGGGCTATTTCCTCAGCCGGCCGGAAATCATCCCCGGTACACGCTGCACAGTAGACCTCGACACTCTAACCTTACTCATTGAGAGCTGCCGCGACCCGCTGACAGCAAATCCGGCGATCGCACGGCAAGTTGGGCAAAATGCTGCCCTTTCCTACGGTCTGCTGCAGGCTGCGAAGTCGTGTTTCGAGCTAGGACAAGCCCCGATCACTTCACTCGACCACGCAGTGGATTTCCTCGGGCCGGGATTCGTATCTCGCCTGGCAAGTCTGTTTGTCGGAACCGGAGCCACCCGTCAGCCTTCGCACCGGCTGCTCAGTGCGCTCCAGCGCGCCAGCATGTGCGAGCTGCTGGCTGGTTCCGCTGAGTTCGAGTTGGCGCGCCAGAGCTATCTGGTGGGTCTACTGTCGGCGTTGGATCTGCTGCTCGATCAGCCGATCGCGGCGATCATCTCGCCGCTGCCCTTGGCAGAGGAGCTCAAGGGCGCCATCGTAACACATGAGGGGCCCCTCGGCCGTCTGCTTGCGGCGGTGATCGCCTACGAAAAGGGCGATTGGGAGGCACTTTCCGCCTCTGGAGTCGACGTTCAAGCCGTTAGTGATGCCTACTGGCGGGCGGTTCCACGAGTGGATGAATTTCGCAAAGCCCTGAATTTCACGGCCGCCGGTGCTGCGGCAGGCGAAACGGTCTGACCATCACAGGCTAACGACGGCGCCACTATGCCGGTTTTGCAGGCTTCGACGCACCGCTTTCAGCAGCATCGCCGGGCTGATTGGCTTCGCAAGACATTCTTCGGCTCCGAGAAGTTTCGCCACGTTCAAGTAAGTCATGATGTCGCCGGCGCCCGAGATCGCGAGAATGGGAAGGCTTGGCCGGCGAACGCGCAAACCGCGGATGGTTTCGATTCCTTCCTGATTCGGCATCACCAGGTCAATAACCAATAGGTCAGTCCCCGGATCGAGCGCGCTGCGTTCGGCCTGCCTCCCGTCGGACGCCTCGGTGACTTCGTAGCCCGCATCCTCGAGGACCGTACACAAAAAGCGACGGACCGCAGTGTCGTCATCCGCTACGAGGACACGAGCCCTTGACGTGCTGGCTATCTTCGAGTCGTTTTGACCAAAGGGCTGTTCCGCCAATGGTGCCGGAGGGTCAGTTCCATTAGCCACTAACCTGATTCTAACGCGAGATTCTCGCGACGCCATTTCCCCAAACGAATTAACAGGGCTAGTGGGGTTCGCGTCCGCTCCCACGGTCGCGGTTCAGTGCAGAGGCGCGGACAGCACTGAACCGCGCGCATCGGCAAGCGGATGTCAGCGGATTCCACTAAACGCGATCGTCAGCCTCGCACAGCCCCGGGCGTGAGCTTGGTGCTGTTTCTCTAGCCGCGCTAGCCCCAAGCTAACGCCTGGGGCTGCCCGTAAAAAGCAACAGGGCTAGTGGCGGAAATGCCTGACGCCGGTGAACACCATGGCGAGACCGAGCCGGTCGGCGGAGGCGATCACTTCCTCGTCACGCACCGATCCGCCGGGCTGAATCACGGCGGTAATTCCGTGACGCGCGGCCTCTTCGATGCCATCTGGGAAAGGGAAGAACGCGTCGGAAGCGATGACGGTGCCGGCAAGCGGGAGAACGGCTTTCATTGCTCCCACCTTGACGCTATCCACGCGGCTCATCTGGCCGGCGCCTACGCTTACCGTCTGTCCCGGCCGTGCGTAAACAATGGCGTTCGATTTGACGTGTTTTGCGACCTTCCAACCGAACAATAGAGATCTCATTTCGTCGTCAGTCGGATGGCGTTTGGTGACCACACGCAGAGCCAGCTCGGCCTGCGTATCGAGGTGAGAGGCGTCGGGGGTCTGGGCAAGAAGACCGCCGCTGATGCTCTTGATCGTCAGTTCCTGTTTGTTTACCGCTATAACATCAACCAGGCGCAGGTTCTTCTTTGCGATGAGAATGGCGAGCGCGTCGGGAGAGAACGCCGGAGCGGCAATCGCCTCGACGAACAACTGGCTCACCTCCGTGGCAGTTTCTTTATCCACCTCGCGATTGAAGGCGATCACGCCGCCAAAGGCAGACACTGGGTCGGCCGCTAGGGCCTTTCGATATGCTTCTGCAAGAGTGGCTTGCTCAGCGCAGCCACAGGGGTTGGTGTGCTTGATAATGGCCGCCGCCGGGCCCGCAAACTCGAGAATCAGCTGCCAGGCTGCATCCAGGTCGACCAGATTATTGTAGGAAAGCTCTTTGCCTTGAAGCTGCTTTGCCGACGCCACGCCACCGCGGCCGAAGCTATAGACCGCCGCGTGCTGGTGAGGATTTTCACCATAGCGGAGCGCCGCCGTGCGCGGAACCGTGATGCGAAGAGCCGCTGGCAGGGATTCCTCGGGCAGCGCGCTCCCCTCGGCGTCGATTCTTTCGAGCCGCGCCGCGACGGCGGTATCGTAGGCGGCGGTGTGGGCAAACGCCTCCTGCGCCAACTGCCACTGCGTCGCATAGGTGAGGGAGCCCGCGTTGGCTTCGAGCTCGGCCAGCGCCGCCCCATATTGTGAGGGCGAAACAAGCACGGCGACATCCTGAAAATTCTTGGCAGCCGCGCGGATCATGGTCGGGCCGCCGATATCGATGTTCTCCACCAGCTCGTCGCGCGTCACATTGTCTTTAGCTGCGTATTTTTCAAATTCGTAGAGGTTGACGACCACCATCTGGAAGGCGGGAATGTTGTACTTGTCGAGCGCCGCCATGTGCTCTTGATTGGCGCGCACCGCGAGGATTCCGGCCGCGATGCGTGGGTGAATGGTTTTCACGCGCCCGTCGAGCATCTCCGGGAACCCGGTTATCTCGGCCACCTCGCGAACCGGGATAGAATTCGAGGCTAAAAGCTTCGCGGTGCCTCCGGTGGAAACCAGTTCGACGCCCATAGCGTCGAGGCGCTTCGCCAGAGCCACAATTCCTGTCTTGTCGGTCACACTCAAAAGAGCACGTTCAATGCGCGGCATCGAAACCATTCTCCCACCGGCCGGATTCCGCCCTTCGATCCGTCTGACGATGGATCGGACCCCGGCGTTTATCCAACGCGCTAGTTCCAAGTTGCGGAGGTTTGGGAACAACGTCTATCCGCTCACTGACGCGTGCGGTTCAGTGCTGTTGCGGCTTTGCACTGAACCGCGACCGTCAGGCAGCGGATGCTGACTTGTGCTGCGAGCGGCCTGCACCCGCCCCCGACCGTCAGTGAGTGGACGTGGACTTCCGCAACTTGGCGCTGGTTTGATATCCTGTCATTTTCGGTAGAGGCGCGACGGCCAAGATTAGCGCCGGCATACAACGGGAGGCAGATTCCCGCCGGCGGCGAAAGGGGCCGTAATGGCCGGAGGGATCCGGCTTCGCCGAAATCGCCGTGCTGAGTCTGCTCGGATGGCGGTTGGTGGTTCGGGCTAATACCTGGCCACTGTCACTGGACTTGCCGCTTCTTGCTTGAGTTTCTCGGAGAGGCGCAGGAGCCGGTGGAGAGCTATCGGTGCTGCTACACGCCTGCCCGTCTGCTCGCTCATCCCTCACGCCGCGTTATTGGATACGGGCATCATGTATTTATTCGACTTGACGCGCCATTTGATTGAGATCGAATCGATCACACCCAATGAGCGCGAGGTGGGCGATTTTCTTTACGGCTACTTGAGCGCCATGGCCGAGCAGTATGACGGCGTTGTCGAGCGCATGCAGGTGGAACCGGGCCGGGACAACATCTTTGTGCGTTTCGGGGAGCCGCTGGCGACGCTTTCGACGCACATGGATACGGTGCCGCCGTATGTTCCCTTTCGCGAAGACGAGGAATTCATCTGGGGCCGCGGCGCCTGCGACACCAAGGGTATTATTGCGGCCATGCTCTGCGCGAGCTCACGGCTTTTGCGGCAGGGGCAGCGGGACTTCGGCCTGCTGTTTGTGGTGGGCGAGGAAAGAAATAGCGCGGGGGCTTACCACGCCGCCACGCATCCGCGCGGAAGCCGCTATTTGATCAACGGCGAGCCCACCGAAAATAAACTGGCGCTGGGGTCGAAGGGCGCGTTGCGCTATGAAGTGATCGCCCATGGGCGCATGGCGCATTCGGCCTATCCCGAACTTGGCGATTCGGCGATCGTGCGCCTGCTCGACGCGCTCGAGCGGATCCGCCGCTTGGAGCTTCCGTGCGACGAAGTGCTTGGACCCTCGACGCTGAATATCGGGATCATTCACGGAGGCCGCGCTGCCAACGTGATACCGGACGAGGCTCATGCGGAACTTTTTGTGCGCGTGGTGGGAGACGTGACCGATCTGCGGCAAGCAGTGCAGGCGGCGGCAGCACCCGATGCGCTGGCCCGGGAAGTGTTGTTCATCCCCGCGGCGAGGCTGGGTTCGCTCGCCGGTTTCGAGACCACGGTAGTGGCTTACACAACCGACATTCCGGTGTTTGAGGGCGCCTGGGGCCAGCCGTTTCTAATCGGGCCAGGCAGTATTCATGTGGCCCATACACTCGAGGAGCGCGTCGCGAAATCCGAATTGGTGCGCGCCGTCTCTCTGTATGAACAGATAGTGAAGCAACTGGCCGCCGAGGCAGGCGCGACGACATTATGAAACCAATCGAAGCCGGCATATTGGGCGCCACCGGAATGGTCGGACAGCATTTCATCCGCTTTCTGGAGGGCCATCCGTGGTTTCGGCTGACGTGGCTCGGCGCGAGCGACCGCTCGGCTGGGAAAAAGCTCCGCGATGCAACCTCGTGGCGGCTCGATGGCGTAATGCCCGATAGCGTGGCTGACATGGTGGTGAGCGACTCAAAACCCGGGAACGGCGCGCCCAAGCTGCTGTTTTCATCGATGGACGCCTCGGTGGCGACCGAGATCGAGAGGGCATTTGCGGCGGCGGGCCACTGCATAGTTTCGAACTCGCGCAATCATCGCATGGAGCCGGATGTGCCGCTGTTGGTGCCGGAGGTGAATGCCGGCCACCTCGAGCTGATCGCTCACCAGCAGAAGAACCGGGGCTGGGAAGGCATGATCGTTACCAACCCGAATTGCTCGACGATCGTTTTGACCATGGCGCTGGGGCCGCTGGCACGGTTCGGGATCAAGCGTGTGATTGCGGCCACGATGCAGGCTGTTTCGGGCGCGGGTTACCCGGGTGTGGCGTCGATGGACATAATCGCGAACGTGATTCCGTTCATTGGCGGCGAGGAAGAGAAGATGCAGCAGGAGACGCAGAAGATTCTGGGCAGTGTCGCCAATGGCGTTGCGGCGCCGCTGAATGCGAAGGTAAGCGCGCATTGCAATCGAGTGGCAGTGGTGGATGGACACATGGTGGCCGCGTCGGTGGAATTCGAAAAGCGGCCCACGCTCGACGAGGCGCGGCAAGCCATCGAGGAGTTTCGCGGCGTGCCGCAATTGCGGAAACTGCCGAGCGCGCCGGAGCGGCCCGTGGTGTACATGGCTGAAGCGGACCGGCCGCAGCCACGGAGGGATGCGGGGCGCGACCGGGGCATGGCAGTCTTCGTGGGCCGCTTGCGTGAATGCCCGGTACTGGATTTGAAGTTCATTGCTTGCGGGCACAACACTATCCGCGGCGCGGCCGGCGCGGCAGTGTTGAATGCGGAGTTGATGGTGGCCGAAGGCATCGTCAGGAGCTAGGGGCCGATGATCGTGATGAAATTCGGCGGAACCTCCGTCGAATCGCGCGAGGCGCTGGAAAGGCTGGGGTGCATCGTCGCCCGCGAAAAGGGCGCGAAGCCGATTGTCGTAGTGTCGGCAATGGGCAAAACCACCAACCGGCTGCTTGCCACGGCGGAAGAAGCCGCTGCGGGGCGGCGCGACAAGGCTCTGGCGATGGTGGACGAACTGCGTTCCTATCACCTGACCGAGGGGCTGGCCGTGGCGGGAGCAGCCGCGGCGGAACTCGACCGGCATATTCGCGCGCACTTTGAATGGCTGGAAGAACTGGTAAAAGGGCTATCGATAGTGGGCGAGCTGTCCCCTCGATCCATGGATTCGATTGCGAGTATTGGCGAGCGCCTGTCAAGCCTGGTGGTGACGTTCGCGGTTCGCAACGCCGGGATGCGGGCACAGCATTTGGATGCCCGCCAGATCGTCGTGACAGACGACCGGTTCACGCAGGCGCAGCCGATCGTCGAAGAGACCTACCGCCGATGCCGCGAAAGAGTGGCGCCTGTGGCTGAGTCTTCAGTTGTGGTGATGGGCGGCTTTATCGGCGCCACCAGCAGCGGGCAAACGACCACTCTCGGCCGCGGTGGCAGCGATTACTCGGCGGCGGTGATTGGCGCCGGAGTTGGCGCGCGCGAGATACAGATTTGGACCGATGTGGATGGGATGCTGACGTCTGATCCGCGCATCGTGCCTGGCGGGCGCCGGATCAAATCCATTTCCTTTGCCGAAGCCGCGGAGCTGGCTTACTTTGGCGCGAAGGTGCTGCATCCGGCCACGGTTCTGCCCGCGGTGGAGCACGATATTCCGGTGCGAATTCTGAACTCGCGGCGGCCCGAGTTGGAGGGAACGCGCATCACCTCGAAGCCTGCGCCTTGCGCGAGCCCGGTGAAATCGATCTCATCGAAGCGCGGCGTGACGGTGGTGAACATTCATTCGACGCGCATGCTGATGGCGCACGGTTTCCTGCGGCGCATTTTTGAGATCTTCGACCGCTATGGTATTAGCGTCGATATGATTTCCACTTCCGAAGTGAGCGTGTCGCTGACGCTCGATCGCGTGGATCAGCTCGACGCGATCTGCCAGGAATTACGTCAGTTCGCCGAGGTGCGCGTGTCCGAAGGCTTAAGTATCGTTTGCCTGGTTGGCGAAAACATCCGGCACACGCCGGGGATTGCGGGCAGGGCATTCGAACGTATCCGGGGCACGAACATTCATATGATTTCTCAAGGGGCGTCGCTGCTCAACCTGGGCCTGGTGGTTGCGGACGAGGATCTGGTGGATGTGGTGAAAGCGCTGCACGAGGAATTTTTTTCCACGCTCGATCCGGCGGTGTTTGACTGACGAACGGAAAGCTTATGACGAGTGAGACCAATGCGGCCCGGATGGCGCTTGTGGGCTACGGCAAGATGGGGCAGTTGATTGAGAGGATGGCGCCATCACAGGGTTTCGAGGTGGTGCTGCGCTTGGATGAGTTCAACAACGCAAGCGGCGCCGGCCTGACGAAAGCGGAATTCGAGCAGGTCGACGTGGCGATTGAATTCTCGGCGCCTCAAGCGGCTCCAGCCAATCTCAAGCGGCTGGCAGAATTGGGCGTACCGGCGATCGCCGGAACCACCGGCTGGACAGCCCATCTGGCGGAAGTCGCTGAAGCGGTCGAGCGTCACGGTAGCGCGCTCGTGTGGAGCCCCAATTTCTCGATTGGCGTAGCGGTGTTTCGCAAGGTGGTGGAAACCGCCGCCTCAGCGTTGGCGAAGGAGCCGAGCTACGGAGCCTGGGCATGGGAAATCCATCATGATATGAAGAAAGACGCGCCGTCGGGAACGCTGGCCGCATTGGTGGAAGACATGCGGCGCGCCGGATATATGCGCCCCATTGATGTTGGCTCGAACCGGGCGGGCATGCATCCTGGAACGCATGAAATCGGGTTCGATTCGGCGGCGGATACGATCACGATCCGGCACGCCGCGCGAAGCCGCGAGGGGTTTGCGCTGGGCGCTCTCAAATCGGCTCAATGGATTCGCGGCCGCAAGGGAGTGTTCACTTTTGAAGACGTGCTATTTGGCGGCAAGTAAGGATTGAACGGGTAAAGGCCGACGAAGGAGGCTCAATATGTTCACTGGCTGCGGCACCGCGCTGGTTACGCCATTCCGGCAGGATCTTTCACTCGATGTGCCTGCGCTGCGCAAACTCGTGCGACGGCAGATTGACGCCGGCATCAACTTTCTAGTGCCGTGCGGGACAACGGGCGAGAGTCCGACGCTGAAGCGCGAAGAGCATCTAAGAGTGGTGGAAGTCACGCTCGAGGAGGCAGCGGGGCGAGTGCCGGTGCTCGCCGGCGCCGGGGGGTACGACACAGCGGAAGTAATCGTTTTGATTAGCGAGCTGGAGAAGCTGGGCGCGAACGGCATTCTGTCCGTGACTCCCTACTACAACAAGCCGACGCAGGAAGGCCTCTATCAGCACTACAAGGCAATCGCGGAATCGACCGCGCTGCCGGTCATCATCTATAGCGTGCAGGGACGCACGGGCGTGAATGTGGAGCCGGGAACGCTCGTGCGGCTCGCGGAATTGAAGAACATCGTGGGTGTAAAGGAAGCTTCGGGCAACATCAGCCAGATGGCGAGCATACTGGCGCGTGTGCCCGAGACCTTCCATGTGCTTTCGGGCGACGACGCGATTGCCGTGCCGTTAATTGCGCTGGGCGGTAAAGGCGTGATCTCGGTAGTCTCAAACCAGATTCCCGGGCCGTTCACCGAATTGACCCAGGCGGCGCTCAGCGGCGACTTCGCGAGGGCGCGCCGGCTGCAGCGGAAATACCAAACGCTGATGGAGGCGAACTTCTGGGAATCGAATCCTGGTCCGGTGAAGTTTGGGATGGCGCGGATGGGTTTGCTCGAACTGGTTTATCGGCTGCCGATGGTGCCTCCGGAACCCGCTATGCAGAAGAGGCTCGAAAGCGTACTTGAATCGCTTGGCCTGGCACACGGGGTGAAGGCGTCGGCGCTATGACGAGTGAGTTGACGCAGACGCTGGCCACGCTCCGCGACGGAATCGAGGCGCTGTTTGAATCGAAGCCCGCGCAGTATTCGACGGAACACCGCCAGTTGTTTGAGCTGTTCCGCGAGCAACTGAACCGCGGGAACGTGCGCGCGGCGGAGCCGGCCGCCTCGGAAGAGACGGGTTGGCGCGTGAATGCGTGGGTGAAGAAAGGCATTCTGCTGGGCTTCCGTATTGGCGGCATCGTCGAGGTGCCGAGCGGGACCGAAGGCTGGCAATTCTTCGATAAATCCACTTACCCGTTGAAGCGCTTCAGCGTGGAAAGTGGGGTGCGCATCGTGCCGGGCGGATCGAGCATTCGCGATGGCTGCTATGTGGGCCGCGGAGTTACGTGTATGCCTCCGATGTATATCAACACGGGCGCGTGGGTTGACGACGGCACCATGGTGGATTCGCACGCGTTGATCGGCAGTTGTGCTCAGATTGGGCGGAACTGTCACATCTCGGCGGCCTCGCAGATCGGCGGCGTGCTGGAGCCGGTGGGGGCGATGCCGGTGATTATCGAGGACGGTGTTCTGGTGGGCGGCAACTGCGGCGTCTATGAGGGGACAGTGGTCAAGAGGCGCGCGGTGCTGGGCACGGGAACCATACTGAATCGATCCACGCCCCTCTACGATCTGGTGCATGGAGTTATTCACCGCGCTACCGACGATCAGCCGCTGGTGGTTCCCGAAGACGCTGTCGTGGTAGCCGGCTCGCGCGCGGTGACGTCCGGGGTGGGGAAGGATTGGGGCGTTTCGCTCTATACTCCTGTGATCGTGAAGTATCGAGATTCCCTCACCGACACAAAGATCCGTCTCGAGGACTGGCTCCGCTAATGCCGTGCGAAAAACTGAGCGCCTTGGCGCGTGCACAATTGCATAGAGACCAGATGTTACTCATTGACGCTCACCATCACCTTTGGAAATACAATCCGCGCGATTACGCGTGGATCGGCCCGAACATGAGCGTGCTTAAGAGGGACTATCTGCCGGCGGAGCTGAGCACACTCGCCAAAGAAGCGGGTGTCGCAGGGACCGTCGTGGTTCAGGCCAGGCAGACCCTGGAAGAGACTCGCTGGTTGTTAGAGCTTGCCGGCGGAAGTAACTTACTGAAGGGTGTGGTCGGGTGGGTGCCGTTGACCAACCCCGACGTTGGGCGCGACCTCGAGCACCTTGCGACTCACCCTAAGTTGAAAGGAGTGCGCCACGTTCTGCACGATGAGCCCGACGACGATTACATGCTCCGGGAGGATTTCAATCGCGGCGTGGCCCAACTGCAGAAGTTCGGACTGGTGTACGACGTTCTCATCTTCGAACGGCATCTGAAGCAGACCATCGAGTTTGTCGACCGGCATCCGAACCAGTTATTTGTAATCGATCACATTGCCAAGCCGCGCATCAAAGAGGCTGTCTTTTCTCCATGGCGTGAAGCGATCACTGAACTCGCAAGGCGTGAGAAAGTCTACTGCAAAGTGTCCGGCATGGTCACCGAGGCGGGATGGGATAACTGGACGGCGAGGCAGTTACAGACTTACTTTGACGTCGTTCTTTCGGCGTTCGGCCCGCGCCGGCTGATGTTTGGTTCGGATTGGCCCGTATTAGCGCTAGCTGCGACCTATCGAACTTGGGCGGAAACGTTCAGATCCTTTATCAGCGCTCTATCACACGATGAACAGGAGCGGATTTGCGCGGGGACGGCAACCGAGGTTTACGGTCTTCGGGCCAGCGGCACGGCTTGAGTACTAGAACGTACGGGAACAATTTTGTAAGGTTTTTCTTTGCGCCAATGTGAGTTTGTTGATAGCATCGGCGAGTGCCAATTCCCTATAGACAGGGGAATTAGAAAAAACGAGGTTTGACATATGCATTTGATCTGGTTCCTACTGATTGGGCTGATAGCCGGATGGCTTACCGGCATCATCATGAGAAGCGGAGGCTACGGGCTTTTCGGCGACCTGATCCTGGGAGTGATTGGGGCGTTTGTCGGCAGTTGGCTCTTCGGCGTCATCGGCATCGGGGCCGGAAGCGGCTTCCTTGGAAGCGTGATTTGCGCTACGATTGGGGCCGTTTTGCTGGTCTTTCTGTTGCGCCTGTTAAAGCGAGCGTAGATACACCTGTCGTTTCGGGCCTTACGTTTAGGCGAACGGATTCGAACCTCAGTTGCCGATTGGTTTGCCGAGGGGCATCCAGTCTTGGCCGTTGAACTGAATGAGAAACAGCTGCTTGATCGGCTGATAGTCGGTCGCGCTCGTCGTGATTCTGATTCCGGAGTGGAGCATCCCCAGTTCGAAGTCGAGGCTGGCGGCCTGCTTCATGACGTTTGCGCGGGTCAAATCGCCGCCGCACTTCTTCAGCACTTCCACCAGCGTCTGGGCGACTTCGTAGCCATACAGATTATTGGCATCCCGAATACTCGCGTCCGGATTGTATGTTTTCATCCATTCCAGAAACGCGCGCACGGCGGGATCGCGCCTCGCTTGTGGCTTAAGCCAACCCTTTGAGCGGGCATTTGTGATGATGCCGGCTGACTTCTCGAGGCCAGCCGGCTCGAGGAAAGCGGCGACGGAAAGCGATGCATTGGGGATGAATTGGAGCGGGCGCCAGCCGATGTCGTAGGCTTGGCGAATGGCGCGCGTCGCAAATCCTCCTACCGTCAAATTCATGAAGACGTTGGCGCCGGAGTCTTTGAGCGCCACGATTTGCGCGTCGAGCGTCGCGGGGTCGGAATACTCGAAAGCGGCCTCCTTGACGATCATTGCCGCTGCCTTTTCCCCGAGGCCATCGCGTATGCCGCGGAGCCACTCCTCGCCGGAAGCATCGTGCGAGTAGAGAATCGCAATCTTTGCGTCGAGTTTGTTCTCGACGATGTATTTTGCGTAGACCAGACCTTCTGTTCGCTTAGTGGGCTGAAACCCCATGGTCCATGGGAAATGCGAGGGATCGTCAAATTCAGATTCCGTGGCGGCGACAAATAGCTGCGGCACTTTCTTCTCATTCAGGTAGGGACGGATCGCCATGTTAGCGGGGGTGCCCCAGATGCTCACGGTCGCCAGCACCTGATCCTGTTCCACGAGTTGGTGCGCCAGTGTAACGGCTTTGCCGGTGTCGGAGCCCGAATCGACGCTAATGAACGTGATCTTGCGGCCGTTGATGCCGCCCTGATCATTGATCATGCGAAAGTAAGCTGCCTCGGCCCGCGCGGTTGCGCCATATTCGGCGAACGCGCCGGTATACGGCATGATGTTGCCGATTTTGATCTCCGTGTCCGTTGCACCCGGGTCGTATTTCTTCTGGGCCACGGCTAGAGCTGGCGCGAGCGCAAGCAGGAGCAGCAGAGCGGCGGAAAATGGACCCGTCGTGGCGCGCATCTTCACGACTTCCATGCCGAAGCTAGCCGTTCATTGCAGCCAGAAACTCAGCGTTACTGCGGGTTTTGCCTAACTTGTCGAGTAACAACTCCATCGATTCTACCGGCGAGAGCGGGCTCAACACCTTTCGCAGAATCCAGACGCGGTTCAACTCATCGCGAGGCATGAGCAGCTCTTCCTTACGGGTGCCGCTCTTATTGATGTCGAGGGCCGGGAAGACGCGTTTGTCAACCAGCTTGCGGTCCAGATGGATTTCCATGTTACCGGTGCCTTTGAATTCTTCAAAGATCACGTCGTCCATGCGCGAACCGGTATCGATCAATGCCGTGGCCACAATTGTCAGCGAGCCGCCTTCTTCAATGTTGCGGGCCGCGCCGAAGAAACGCTTGGGGCGCTGCAGAGCATTCGAATCGACGCCGCCGGAAAGAACTTTCCCGGACGGAGGGACCACGGTGTTATAAGCGCGAGCCAGGCGCGTGATGGAATCGAGCAGTATCACGACATCACGCTTGTGCTCAACCAGGCGCTTCGCTTTTTCGATCACCATTTCGGCCACCTGAACGTGGCGCGAAGCCGGTTCGTCGAAGGTCGAGCTGATCACTTCGCCGCGAACCGAGCGCTGCATATCAGTGACTTCCTCCGGGCGCTCATCAATCAGCAGAACGATGAGGGTGGTTTCCGGATGGTTGGTGGTGATGGAATTGGCCAGGCTCTGCAAGAGCATGGTTTTGCCGGTGCGCGGCGGAGCGACGATCAGCCCGCGCTGTCCCTTACCGAGCGGAGTGAGCAGATCCATGACGCGGCCCGAGAAGGTATCGCGCGTGGTTTCAAGCTTGATTCGCTCATCGGGATAAAGCGGAGTCAGGTTATCGAAGAAGATCTTGCCGCGCGATTCCTCGGGCGGCTCAAAGTTGATGGCGTCAACCTTGATGAGGGCGAAATAACGCTCACCCTCCTTGGGCGGGCGAATCTGGCCCGACACGGTGTCGCCGGTGCGCAGGTCGAAGCGGCGAATCTGGGAGGGCGAGACGTAAACGTCGTCGGGCCCGGGGAGGTAGTTGTATTCCGGCGCGCGGAGGAACCCGAAGCCGTCTGGCAGGCACTCCAATACGCCCTCGGAGAAAATCAGGCCGCTTTTCTCAGCTTGCGTCTGCAGGATCTTGAAAATCAGATCCTGCTTTCTCATGCCGGCCGCGCCAGCCACGCCAAGATCCTTCGCAATCTGGTTGAGGTTGAGGATACTCATATCCTTCAGTTCAACCAGGTCGAGAGTCGCCGCGCCGTTCTTCTGATTGCCCTGGCCGGTGTTGCCGATGGAATGTCGCGGGCGCCGTTCCGGCGGAGGAGGAAGTTGTACTGCCGCGGGAGTCCGCTGCGGAGCGGCTGCCACTGGCGGACGCGCCTCAGGGGTGGGTTTCGGGGCGGGAGCGTCGGTGACGGGCTTGCTTTCCTGAGCGGGCCTGCTCTCCGCAACCGGCCGAGCCTCCTCAGCGGGCGAGTTGTCCGCGGCCGGCTTGGCGATTTCAGCCGGAGGCTGCGGTTCACCATTTGGCTTCGCGCCGCCGTTGGCAGGCCTCTGAGCTTCGCCCGCCGGTTTCGCGGTTTCGCCCGCGGCCCTGGGCTCGGCGTGGCCCTTTGCCTCCGGGGTCTTCGCCTCTGCCGCCGCGGCTTTCAGGCGAGCGGCAGTCGGTTTGTCCGACCTCTGCTCCCGGCCGGGCTTTCCTTCTTTGTGTGAGCCGCCGGTTTCAGATGCCGGCGACTTAGTTTCCGCCACTGCGCCATTCGGGGCGTCGGCGGCAACCGGGTCGGCGTGATGGCCCTCAGATGAAGCGACTACCGAATCCTTGATGTTAGTCACGATGACCTGGGGCTCGCCTCCGGTGGCAGCCGCGGGGGTTACTGCTTGTTCTTGATCTTCGAAATGACTTGCCAAATTTCCCTCACTCCCCGGCCATCCACGGCCGAGAACGGTACCGCTTCCTGGTTCGTAAGGTGCTTTGACACCTCAGCCATTGCGGCAATCCGTTGATTGTTGCTTTTCAATTTGTCGGTTTTCGTCACGATAACGTGAAATCGACGGTTATGGAGCTCAAGCCAGGCTTTGAGCTCCAGGTCCATATCCATCCACCCACGACGGGCGTCCAAAATAAGGAACGAAAGAGCCAAACTCCGCCGCTCAAACAGATAGGCATCGATCAGCTTCTTCCAGGCTTCCTTGACTGCAACGGGCACACTCGCGTACCCGTATCCGGGAAGGTCGACAAACCGAAGACGCGCTTCGATCTGATAGAAGTTGATGAACCCGGTGCAACCGGGTCGCGAGCTCGTATACGCAAGCCCACGTTGACCAGCCAGCTTATTCAGCAGGCTTGACTTCCCTACGTTACTTCGGCCCAGGAAAGCAATTTCCAGCGATTGCTCTCCGGCCAGTTCGTCCGGAAACTGCCACGGATCTGCAGCACTCACGATGAGGCTGGGAGATAGAGCGGCAGTTCCCACAAATATCTTCTTCAACGGCCTTTCTTCAAGGAAAGGCCGGAAGCTAATGCGTTACGTTCTCTTCGCTGATACTGACCATGTCGGCGGCCGGGCCAGCGGCCAGCGGCAGCGCCACGATCTCGCTTTCCAGCGCCAGTTTTAACACGTCATCCATCGACGAGACCAGCAGCAGCTTCATTTCTTTCCGGACGATCTCCGGAATATCCGCCAAGTCCTTTTCGTTGTCTCTGGGGAGAAGAACTTCCAGTATGCCGTGGCGATGGGCGGCGAGCAGCTTCTCCTTGAGTCCTCCGATGGGCAGGACCTTGCCCCGAACCGTGATTTCCCCGGTCATGGCGATGTCGCATCGCACCGGAATGCCGGTAAGGGCGCTACAGATACTAGTGGCGATCGTGATTCCCGCTGAGGGGCCATCCTTCGGAATGGCGCCTTCGGGAACATGCACGTGAATATCCAGGTGCCGGTAAAAATCCTTGGGCAGGCCGAGCGACTGGGCCCGCGAGCGGACGTAACTCATGGCGGCGTGCGCCGACTCCTGCATCACATCACCAAGCTTGCCGGTGGTGGTCATCTTGCCGCGGCCTTCCATCACAGCCACTTCGGTGGTTAAAATGGACCCGCCCACTTCGGTCCAGGCCAGTCCGGTTGTCGCACCCACTTCGTTCTGTTTATCCAGGTCAAGGTCGCGGAACTTGGCCGGCCCCAGTAAGTCGGCTACAATTCGCTGGGTAAGAACCACCTTCTCGATGGGAACGATTGGCGCCTCGGCCTGTTTGGCGGCCTTCTTCTTCGATTTCTTCACCGGCCGCGCTGCCCCTTCGGTCGCTCCTTCGACGGCGACTTCCACCGGCTCATCCACCAACTCGAGCTTGCCGGCTTCGATCTGCTCCTCGGTGACCGGCTGGGCGTCGACCACCTTGCGGGCGATCTTGCGGCACACGTTGCCAATCTCGCGTTCAAGGTTGCGCACGCCGGCTTCGCGGGTATAAGAGTGGATGAGAGTCTGCAGGCTCGCCTCGGTGAATTCCATCTGGCCTTCGGGAATCCCGGTGCCCTTGAGCTGCTTGGGTACCAGGAAACGGCGCGCAATTTCGAGTTTCTCGATCTCGGTGTATCCGGACAGGCGGATCACTTCCATGCGGTCCTGCAATGCCGGCGGAATCGTGTGCAACACGTTGGCCGTGGCGATGAAGAAGACCTGGCTGAGATCGTATTCGACATCCAGGTAGTGATCCTGGAACATGTAGTTCTGCTCCGGGTCCAATACTTCGAGCAGGGCCGCGGACGGATCGCCACGGAAATCGGTGGACATCTTGTCGACTTCATCCAGCATGAATACCGGGTTTCGCGTACCGGCTTTCTTCATCATCTGGATGATCTGGCCGGGGAGCGCGCCGATGTAAGTGCGGCGATGGCCGCGCACTTCCGCTTCGTCCCGGACGCCGCCGAGCGAAAGACGCACAAACTTGCGGCCGGTGGCTTTGGCGATCGACATACCCAGAGAGGTCTTGCCCACGCCGGGAGCTCCGACAAAACACAGAATCGAGCCTTTAGGATCTTGAACCAGCCGGCGCACTGCGAGGAATTCGAGGATTCTCTCCTTGATCTTCTCTAGGCCGTAATGATCCGACTCGAGAATCCGCTGGGCATAACGAAGATCGCGAATTTCCTTGGTCTTCTTCTTCCACGGCACGGCGAGCAGCCATTCCAGATAGTTGCGCGACACCGTGGATTCAGCCGACATGGGCGGCATGGCTTCGAGCCGCTTCAGCTCGGAAATGGCCTTCTCATAGGCATCGCGGCTCATTCCCGCGGTGTCGATCTTCTTCTTCAGCTCATCGAACTCGCTCTTCTCGCCGCGCCCAAGCTCTTTCTGGATGGCCTTGATCTTCTCGTTGAGGTAATACTCTTTCTGCGCCCGCTCCATCTGCCGCTTCACCCGGCCCTGAATGGTGCGATCGACGTTCAGCTTTTCGATCTCGATGTCGAGCAGTTCGGCCACGCGGGTCAACCGGTCGATCGGGTCGAAGATCTCAAGCAGCTCCTGCTTCTCTTCGATGGTGAGCTGGAGGTTGGCGCCCACGGTGTCGGCGAGTTTGCCGGAATCGTCGACGCGGATGGCCGCGACCATGGTCTCGTAGTGGAGGTTCTGGCTCAGCTTGACGTATTGCTCAAAGAGGTTGGTGACGCGGCTGATCAGGGAATCGAGCTGGGCGCCCTGGTCGATCTTATACGACACAGTGCGCACAACGGCCCGGAAGTAGCCTTCCTCTTCGCTGACAGAGATCACCTTGCCCCGCTCGATACCCTCAACCAGAACCTTGATGTTGCCGTCCGGCAGCTTCAGGCTCTGGACAATGTTGGCAATGGTGCCGACCGAGTAGATCTCGTCCGGCCGCGGCTCGTCGATGGACGCATCATGCTGGGTGGCGAGGAAAATACGCTTTTCCCCGGCCAGCGCCTCCTCAAGAGCGTGCACGCTCGACTCGCGGCCCACCACGAACGGGGTCATCATGTACGGGAAGATGACGACGTCGCGAATGGGCATCATCGGCAAACGTTTGGTTTCGGTTTTGTCTCTGCTGGTTACCATTGGGGGTCGTTACCTGGGGTCGCACCGGGTTGGACGGAAAGAGTAGCTAAAAGGCTAGACGAGCTGGCCCGCGTGCCACAGGGCAAGGGCCGCGCTCTCGAATCATCGTTCCCTGAATCAGGCCGAACTCAAAAGGTCCGGAAGCATTCAGAATACCGCTAGTGGCGTTAGCCCGCCTTTTCGAGAACCGCCGTGTTGATCTTCTGCGTCAGCACCATCTCCTTGGTGACAACAAACTCACGAACCTTCTTGTATGTGGGGAGGTAGTACATCAGATCCAGCATCAGATCTTCCAGGATCATCCTCAGACCACGCGCCCCGACCTTTCGCTCCATGGCGAATTGAGCCACTGACTCCAGCGCGTCGTCACTAAACTTAAGTCTAACATTTTCGAATTCAAACAGTTTCTGGTACTGGCGGACTATTGCGTTCTTCGGCTTAGTGAGAATCTGAACCAGCGCCTCTTTGGAAAGATCCTCGAGAACAGCAGTGACCGGCATGCGCCCAATGAACTCGGGGATAAACCCGTACTTGATCAAATCCACGGGTTGAACCTGGGCAAGAATATCGGTGTCTCGCCGCGTTCCGCCAGGAGCGCGCCGCGCCGCCGGGGTGTCTTGTTTGGCGTCCTCGGGGGTAATAAAGCCAATCGACTTGGTGCCCACGCGCCGCGCAATCACTTTCTCCAGCCCTACAAAGGCCCCGCCGCAGATAAAAAGGATATTCGTTGTATCTACGGGCGTAAACTCCTGGTGGGGATGCTTGCGGCCACCCTGCGGAGGCACATTGGCCACCGTGCCCTCGAGTATTTTGAGTAAAGCCTGCTGCACGCCTTCTCCGGAAACGTCTCGCGTGATCGACGGGTTCTCGTCTTTACGGCCGATCTTGTCGATCTCGTCGATGTAAATGATGCCCGTCTGGCACCGCTGAACGTCCCAGTCGGAGTTTTGGAGCAAGCGAAGAATGATGTTCTCGACGTCCTCGCCGACATAGCCCGCCTCGGTGAGCGTGGTTGCATCGACAATCGCGAAAGGCACGTCCAGGATTCGCGCCAATGTCTGCGCCAGAAGGGTCTTGCCGGTGCCCGTCGGACCGATCAGAAGAATGTTCGACTTAGATAGCTCGACATCGCTGCCGCGCTGCTTGTTCATCTGAATGCGTTTGTAGTGGTTGTAGACGGCAACCGCCAGCTTCTTCTTCGTGGCTTCCTGGCCGATCACGTATTGATCCAGATACTCTTTGAGTTCCAGAGGCCTGGGGAGCTTCCCGGGCGAGCCGTAGCTCTGCTCATGCCGGTCGTCCTCAATGATGGAATTGCATACCGCGATGCATTCGTCGCAGATATAGGCGCGCGGATAGTCGCTGGGGGACGAGATGAGCTTGCCAACTACATCCTGACTCTTGTGGCAAAAAGAACAGCGGAGGGAATCGTCAGATCCGGCGCGCTTCAAGAGGGTTCTCCAAAGTTAAGGAGGATCAAAAGGTTGCGTACCCCAACTACTGCTTCTCCAGTATATCAGCTTTATGACGCCGCCAGAACCCCCGGTGAAATTCTGAAAAGTAATAGACCGTAACGCTGAGCGTGGCCTGTTTCACTGTTCGGGGTAAGGAATTCATAAAGGCCGAGATTGGCTAACAGCCTCTAACGGCCTAAATTATGGCCGCGGATGAACGCCGATCAACGGCTGATGGAAAAGTAAACGGCTTATCCGCGTTAATCAGTGTTCATCGGCGGCCATAATCTTAAATTCCGGCTTTTCTCCGCAGCCTCTAGCCCTCAGCTTGGTTAATCTTAGACGCTCGCTTCCGGTGCCTAATTGTTGACGCCCAATGGCTTCCTCGCTCCGTCCGCCTGCTGGTGCACCAGGCGAGTCCACTCCTCTTCACTCTGAATGCCCTCCACGCTAGTGACCTGCGTCTGGTTCCAGCGAACCGTAAAGTAGCCGTTATCGGAATGGCCGGAGAACTCCGACTCGAGGTCCACCGAGGGCTGGCAAGTCTTCCATTTGCCTCGCAGAACCTTCTGATAGGCGGCAAAGAAAGCCTGGGCCTCATCCGGCGTATCCCATTCGGAGGCATACTCGAGAAGCGGCCATTTGGCGGCGCCAACCTCCAGGATTTTGTAATCTCCGCCCTTCAGGTGCGGCGACATCCGTTCGGCCTCCTCCTTGCCGCCGTATTGAAACAGCAGCATGTAGAGGTCGAATTCGCCCACTGTTCCTGATGCCGCCTCCTTGTTTTTCTCTTTCGGCTTCCAGGCGGGAAGAGCTGGCTTGGTGGAGCGCTGATGCGCGAAGTAGCGATCCGGGTGCATGATCTGGCTCGAATCCGCCGGAGGGTCGGTGAAGACGCGGGCAAAGGCCGGCTGGCCCAGCTTGCGGTAGACGGCGTCAAAGAAGCGGGTGCCCTCGTCATATGGGAAGAGGAGCGAGCGCTGAATGTATATCGGCGACTTGTCTAGTACCGGGTAATCGCCGTTGGAAGTTTCCGTATTATTCGCCGCCTGCGCCACCATCTCCGGAGTTGGCGCGGGCGTGAGGCCCGCCTTCTTCAGTTGATAGGCCATCATCAGCCAGGTCGCCTGGCCTTCGACCACCGCGGAATGCGCCAGGTTTTCGTCATCGTTGGCCGGCTCCTCTTCCATGAACTTCTCCATGTTGAAGTGCTGATCCGCAAGGGCGTGCGAGAGTTCATGCGCCAGTGTTATCTCCTCCTCGCCCAACGACGACGTGTCGAGAATAAACAGCCGCTTCTCCTGGTAATCGTAAAACGCGGCCGCTTGCTCAGTAAGCAGGTCGACCGTCGACTTTTTCAGATCGAAGTCCTGGGGCACCAGCCCGAAGAGCTTGAGGGAAAGCTCGTCGGCGTGCAATTCCTCGGGACGCAGGGTCGTCTTCAAGCGCTTGGCGAGGAACTTCCGCAGTTGCTCGTGGTTCATGCGGCCGTAGGGGACGGCATGCTTTTGCTCGAAGCCGGTGATCTCAGAAATGGTTCTGACAATGGAGTCGAGCTTCTGAAAAACCGGGTCGGAAGTCTGCGTCTGGTGGCGGGCGGCTGCGCCACAAAACAGGAAAATACTAACGCTGAGGAGTAAAAGGCCGGCGGATTTACGAAGCATTTGGCATTGCGGCGAACCGCTTCCTTCGGGCGCGGCTCAGCCACAGCTCGTGTGGTGTCAACAAAGCTCCTTCGAGCCGTGACCAGACTTCGCAAAGGGAAAGGGAGGGATCTGGCATTCTTTCGCTACGGGTTATAGCTTTAGACTAGCGCGTGCACGAAAGAGCCCGCATATTGGGGAGGCTTTCTTGCCCGCGAAGCCTTAGAAGGTGGCTAAAGCCTTAGAAAGTGGCCGACCCCTAGAAAATGAAGTTCACTCCACCGCGCAGCGCGCGTGGGGCCTGCACCAGCAGCAGCGTCCTGCCGTCAGCCGTGGTCACTGGGACATAACCCTGGGCAAGAAGGTTGCGCACTTCGGCCGTCAACTCCAGCCGCCCGCCCAGGCCCAGGAAGCCCGGCAGTGGCTGATGCACGATGAAGTTCAGGCCAGGGGTGACATAAAGCTGCTGGGTGGTGAACAAGTGATCCGGAACGATCACGTGGGAATCCGCCCAACCATAGTTCGCCACGAGCTGCGTGGCGCTGAGCGGCAGAATCGCCTGCATATTGAAGGAGGCGACGTTATGGTCCGCGCGCCCGAGGAAGCTGGGTGTTGCGTTTGCATCCAGTGGGCCGGGTCTTGCGGAGAAGCCTCCCATTCTGCCGTAAACCAGCGTGAAATCGATTTTCTGGCCCAGCTTCTGGGCGCCGGAAAAAACGAATCCATGGCGGTTGTAGTTTCCAATGTCGAAGATGGAGGTCTGCGAACCGGGGTCCATCAGCACATTGCCGGCTGAAAGCGAATCCACCGCCCCGGCAACCGTGAGGCGTCCGTCGAACACGTTTTCATAGAATCCGCTGACGCCAAACGTTCGCGAGCCGCTGCCGTGGATGAAGCCCGCTTCAGCCGATTGCGTGTTTTGAAGCCGCAGCGAATGGTCGTTGAAGGCCAGTTGAGGGAAGGTAGTGAAGGCATTCGCTAGCGACGCCAAGTCCCCCTCTGTGCCTCCCTGATGCTGGTAAAGATCCAGAGGCTTGCGTCCCGAGCTCAGCGAAATCACCAGATTGCCCGGGTTGCCGAATGAGTACGTGGCGCGGGCAAACGGGCTGATCCGCGTCACATGAGAATAGAAGTCGATAGCCTCAACCGCTCCCCCGTACTCGAGATGCAGGGCGCTAAATGGGTCCGCCTGGTCGTACACGCTCATCCCCATACTGCGTAAAGCGACCCCCGAGTCGTCAGGAGTTGCACTGCTGAACGTACTCGGATTAGGGAGGTTGATCTGGAAGACGCTGAGAGTTACCTCTGGGCTGTGGAAACCATATGAATCCGGGTCCGGCAGGAAGGTCGCGTTAAGACCCGCGATCGGCATCCCGTTGCGGAGCGTTTGGCCCACTGCCCCCGACAACCGCAATTCATGCTGGCCGTAAAGGCTGGTCGAGATCGCAAACCCCGTCCCGAAGTCCTGAACTCCCCCCATGTCAGGCAAATCGCTATCGCCGCCCGACAGGGAGATCACGCCCTGTGTACTCGAGAATAAGCCGGACGTCTGGTTCTTGCTCGAGGAGGAGCCGGTTAGCGACGGCAGCATGCGAGTCACAGGCCGGGTCGCCACAGACGACCGCAGCGCCCACTTCCATTCGTCAGTCATGGAAGCCGTGGGTATGGCGTAGCTGACGTCGATACTCGAGAACAGAGACGCCAGATGGATCTCGAGCACGCTGCTTAGCCCGGGCTTTACTTCGACTCGATTGCGGGTGGCGGGAAACAGTCGTGGAACGCTGATGCGCACCGAGTAAACATCCGGCGCAAGGGCAGCGAAACCGAATCGGCCGTCAAGCCCGGTAATGGTCTTGCGAATCAGGTGCTGGTAGCGATCGTACAGCAGAACTGCCGCACCCATCTGCGGAACGCCGCCGCTGTCACTTACCCTGCCGAGCAGCGCGCCTGAGAATTCATCCTGAAAGTCGGCCCCGGACGCACCTTCAGCCCCCGCGGTAAAGCCCGCTGCAAGAAGTGCCGCAATTGCCATCCATCGAGGCGCCAAAATCAAAACTCCGCTGGATAAATCAGCGCCGTTAGGGCGCCAAGCGTCGAGCCTCCCTTGACTTACACTCGCCAGCTACGAGGTTACCGTAAATTTGGCCGGCGGCGTGGTCAGGGTCTGGTTCTTTTGCCGGTCAACCACCTTTAACTTGATGCTGTAGGAACCCGGTTCGAGCGAATTCAACGGCATAAGTTTTTCCACAGTCACCAGAGACGGCGAGGCGTTTTGAATCGTGCCGATTTCTTCCGTTACGGCGAACACGCTCTGGTTGGTGCCGGTGTTCGTCACCTCATACTCGATGGTCCCATCCGGCTTGCGGGTCTTCTCATCCATGCCGAAGTTGTAAAACTCGGCGTAGATGCCCATTTTTTCGCCGCGCTTGAACGACTCCGAGACCCGCGGCCGCACCTTCGACGAGCGGATCACAAAATTGCCGGTGCCGATGCTCTTCGTGGGCACGCGCTCCAACTGGTCGGCCAGAATCACGCTGCTCACTCCCAATTGGTCCTCATCGAAGTGAGGCACGCTCAAGGCCCGTTCCGTGTTGTTCAGCGTTCCTCCCACCACATCCTTGGCGACAACATTCAACCGGTAGGTGCCGGGCGGAATCGGAATGGACTTGAAGTACACATTCTGGCCACCCATGGCCTGTTGCAGCATCTCCGCGGGAACCGAGACTTCCACGGTATCTTCAAACCAATTCACCGGCCGGCGCGAAAGTGAAGTGATGCGGCCGTACAGATTGACGGTGGCCTTCGCCGTTCCGTCCTTGGTGGCGTATTGCAACTCGTTGTTGTTGAACTGCACCGTGATGTTGCACAGATCGGTGGCATCCGTGATTCTTATGTAATCCACGCGCACCTGCATGGGCAGCGTGTTGTAGCGAATGGTGGAATCCGCCACCGCATTCAGGTCTTTGAATTTCAAAACCGGCGGAGCCTGCAATTTGGCGAACATCTCAATGCGGGTGAATTCCTGCATACTCTCGGGCAGGGGATTGTTGCCCGTGCCCAGGTGCGTGCCGTCGGTTCGTTCGAAGCGCTGCGTCTTGGTCGAGAGCCCCATCTGTTCGGACATCGTCAGACCGGCGCCGGGAACGTAGAGCAGGGCGTCCTTCTCGGATGGATCCATGGTCATGTGGTATTCGCCGCTCATCGTCGTGTCGACAAACTCGATGATGATGTTGGTGCCGATACCCTCCAGGTACCGGTAACGCCACTGTTCAAACGGATACGTGGAAGTTTCGCCGCCGCCCTCTTCGATGGGCCGCTCGTAACTGCCGCCGGATGGATGCGAGTCGATTTCGTCCGGTGGCCCGTACTTGATGTAGATCATCCCGCGGTCGGTCTTCCAGCCGGGAATGCCGGAAGCGTAATGATCGTTGGCATACGCGATGCGCCGATAATGTTCCTCTTTGAACTCGTTCTCCTCGGTGTCCGGAGTCGGGTCGCGGCGCAGCCAGAACTGCTCTACGAACTGCTGCCGCTCTTCATCGGTCTGCATCCGCTTGAATGCCGACTTCTCTTCCTCCGTGATGATATAAACCACGTCCTGGGTCAGCCACTTCTTCCATGGCCCTTCCAGTTCCTTGCGCAGCGCCGCGTCCTTCTTCTTCTGCTCCTTCTTGGTGAGCGGCTTGGCGATTGTAGTCGCGTTCGAGCTGCTCGAGCTTGTGGAGCCGGATTGGTCCTGGTCGCCGGACGCGGCGGCCCATAATCCGGCAGTCAAGGCGGCCGCAGCCAAACCCACGGTCCAGGCGGTGCGTCGTACGGGGCGGGAGTTCAACATCATACGAAATGCCAACGTTCTCAATGGAATGCTTCCCTTCCAGTGTAGGTGTGTTTACAGGAGGCGTCAATGCGGCGCTGTACCGGCTGGCGGCCGATCACCTGCATCCGCCCTTCGGGCGCGGCAGCAGACCAGTGCCAATGGACGCTATCAGCACGGAAGCAGATTCTCGCGACAAGAGCCAACGTCTTCATGCCGTACTCCCAGTGCAGCCAAGCCGTAAGAGCGTCAAAATGGCGACGCAACGCGGCCGGATCGGGTTCCATTGCGGACCGTGAATAAACGTTTCTATTGAAAACCGGAGAAACGGCTCCCGAATTTGGCGGCTTGCCTCGCAGAAATGGCATCGGCTCGGCACTAACCTGTTGTAATCTTTGATCAATAGGGGTCTTCTCAACGTGGAAGGCAACGTGCACATCCATCCAGAGGGTTTGGGGTTCGATACCTTCCTCTGTCAAATGAAGGGTTTTCGGTGCGGGAGTTAAGAAGCCAATTCGCGAACACGCTGCTGCTGGTGCTCAGCGCCGTGGCTATAGTGGCGGCTGTCTTCAATTTCCAGCAGCTCCGCAAGTTTCCCCTGCCCGACGACGGCGTGACTTGGGCCGATCTGAAGGGGCCGGACGGTGCCAACCAGGTGGTGGCGATCCACATCAGCCCAAACAGCGCCGGGGACAAAGCGCAGATCCGGCTGGGCGACGAGCTGGTGAAGATCGACAACACCCCGATTGCCAGAGCGATCGACGTTGCCCGTGTGCTGGGGCTCACGCCGCTGATTTTCGAGAAGACCACCGCCTACACGCTTCGCCGCGCCGGCATCGAGTTTGTCAAGAACAAGATCTTCATTCAACAGGCCGAACGCGATTCCAGTCTTTTCTATGAGTACCTGATCGGCGCGGCCTACCTCGCCATCGGTCTCTTCGTCTTTTACCGCCGCACCAACGCGCGCAAAGCATTGCACTTTTTCCTGCTTTGCCTGTTTTCCTTCCTGGCGTTCAGCTTCCACTACTCCGGCAAGCTCAATAGTTTTGACGAAGCGGTTTACTGGTGCAACATCGCCGGCAACCTGTTCGCACCCGCGATTTTTCTGCATTTCTGCGTCACCTTCCTTGAAGAGGAGAATTTCTTTTCCAAGGCCGGGCGCTGGCTGCTGCTCTACGTTCCGGCCGTTGCGGCCGCGGTGGTAATTGTCTCCACTGCGGAAGGCTGGGTGCGGTTCTCGGTCCCGTTGATCGAGGTGCGCTGGCTATTCGACCGCGGCCTGATGGCCTACTCCATGGCTTTCTATCTGCTCGGTACGGCCGCCTTGACCATCGACTATCGCCAGGCTAGCGATCCGGTCGTCAGACGGCAGCTGAAGTACCTGCGAAACGGGGCATTGGTAGGCCTGTTGCCGTTCATTGCCATGTACGTGGCTCCCTACCTGATGGGTGTCGTGCCCACCCACATGATGAGCTTGAGCGTTCTGTCGCTGGGACTCATTCCGGTGACTTGGGCGTACGCGGTGACGCGCTATCGCCTGATGGATGTCGACATTATCTTCCAGCAGGGCTACGTCTACACTCTGGCCACTCTGGCCGTGATCGGCACCTTCTACACGCTGATCTTCGTTATCTTCAATGCCGTCCCTATCACGCCGCCGGCTTTCCTGGTGTTGATCCTGTTTGCGACCTTCGTCTTCCAGCCGATCCGCCGCTGGATCCAGGAGCTGCTCGAACGCAATGTCTTCTATCGCGATCGCTACGACTACCGCGCCACGCTGGTGGAATTTGCCCGGGAGCTCAGTTCGGAGACAAATCTGGATGCCATGCTGGCCTCCGTCTCAGGCCGCCTGCTCGATACGCTGTCGCTCGAGCACATCGGCTTCTTCCTGGCTAACGAAGCCACTGGAGACTTTCACCTTTACACCGGAATGCACAAATCCGGGCGCCCGCTCAAGATGGATGCGATCAACCGGCTCGACCTTCGGTTTCTCAGCGGCGCTAATCCCAACGACGAGTACTTGTTCTTTGAACGGCCCCGATCGATGCGCGACATCGTGTCGGAGACGCTTCCGCACTCGGTGCGCCAGACGATCGCCGAGCTCGACCTGACCTTCTATATTCGATGCGTCGCGCGTGGGCGGACTATCGCCTGGTTCGGCGTCAGCCGCACCACCAGCGGCGATTTCCTCTCCACCGAGGACGTTGAATTGCTGCGGACCCTGAGTGGCTCGGTCGCCATCGCTATCGAGAACTCGCGGCTTTATCACTCGTTGCAGCAGAAGGCCGACGAATACGAGCGCTTGAAGGAATTCAGCGAAAACATCGTGGAATCGATCAGTGTCGGAATACTGGCCGCCGATCTGGATGACCGCGTCGAGAGCTGGAATCCGCAGATTGAGCAGCTCACCGGCATCCCGAGAGACGAAGCCATTGGCCGCCGCCTCGGTGAATTGTTTCCTTCCGACCTGGTGGGCCGTTTCGACGAGGTGCGCGGCCAGGCGGGGATTCACAGCCTCTACCGCGTGACCCTGGCCCGCCGCTCCTACAAGACCACCGCCTCAAATGGCTCGACCGGAAACGGGCGTTCCGCCACGAAGTCAATGGGCCGCGACAAGAAGACTCCATCTGAGTTTGTAGTCAATCTGGCGATTGCTCCGCTGGTATCGAAGGACGAACGGCAGATTGGCCGCTTGATTATTTTTGACGATGTCACCGATCGCGATGAATTGGAGCGCCGCCTGGTGCAGGCTGACAAATTGAGTTCCATCGGGCTGCTCGCCGCCGGTGTGGCGCACGAAGTAAATACGCCGCTGGCGGTGATCTCTACGTATTCGCAAATGCTCGCCAAGCAGTTGACCGGCGATGACCAGAAATCGAAGCTCCTCGAGAAAATCTCCAAGCAGACCTTTCGCGCCAGCGAGATTGTCAACTCGCTGTTGAATTTCTCGCGCACTTCCCCGACCGAGTTTGTTCAGTTGGACCTCAACCGAATCCTGAAGGAAACTCTGACGCTGATCGAACACCAGCTCGAAAAGTCGGGCGTCACCATTCGCGCCTCTTTTTCCGACGCCCTGCCTTCCACCCGCGGCAATGGCGGCAAATTGCAGCAGGTGTTCCTGAACCTGTTCCTGAACGCGCGCGACGCCATGCCGGACGGAGGAACTCTTACGGTGCGTTCATGGGGCGAAGCCGGCTATGCGCACGTCGAGATCGCCGATACCGGATTTGGCATCTCTCCCGAAAATCTGGCGCGCATCTACGATCCGTTCTTCACGACAAAGTCCGCTAAGAAGGGAACCGGCCTCGGCCTCTCCGTCACCTACGGCATTGTTCAGGAGCACAACGGCATCATCGAGGTGGAAAGCCGCGTGGGTGCGGGCACCAGGTTCCGTCTCGAGTTCCCGGCCGCAGCCGAAGCGGCAGCGGAACGCACCGCCTCCGCCGTAGCAATGGCCTAATGGTGTGGCCATCACTTGATGCTGTGGCGCAGGCACTCATGCCTGCCGCGCCGAGACTCGTCTCGGCGCTCCCCAACCCACCCTTCGCCTGTGATATCGTGCCCTCGGTATGAGTGAAACAAATTCTCTGACAAGGCGGACCTTTCTCGCCACTTCCGCCGTGGCGCCGCTTGCCGCAAGCCTGCCGATTTTCGCCGCCCGCAAGATTCCAGTGGGCCTGGAACTCTTTTCCGTCCGCGACGACCTCAAAACCGACGAGCCTGGGACGGTTCGCAAGGTTGCCGGCCTGGGCTACCAATGCGTCGAATTCTTCTCTCCCTATTTTTCCTGGACCATCGATTACGCCAAACAGATGCGCAAGGAACTGGACGAATTGAAGATCCAGTGCCACTCCACTCACAACGGTTTCGACTCGTTCAGCGCGGCCAACATCGGCAAAGCCATCGAGCTGAACAAAATCCTGGGTGCGCGCTATGTTGTGCTCGCTTCCGCCGGCTCGTTGAAAACGCCCGACGAGTGGAAAAGCGTCGCCGACAGGCTGAACGCAGCCAACGAAACGCTGGCCAAACAGGGGCTTCACGCCGGCTATCACAACCATCAACTGGAATGGCGCGCGGTAGACGGCAAGATCCCTCTCGAAATACTGGCCTCGAACACCGACAAGAGCATTATGCTGCAGCTCGACGTGGGTACGTGCGTGGAGGTCGGCGCAGACCCGGTGGCGTGGATTAATAGCCATCCCGGCCGCATTCGCTCCCTGCACCTCAAGGAATGGTCGCCGGATACGGGATACAAGGCCCTGTTCGGCGAGGGCGTGGCGCCCTGGAAGAAGATCTTTGCCGCAGCCGAGAGCGTTGGTGGTGTCGAGTATTACTTGATCGAACAGGAAGGCAGCCGCTTCCCGGAGATCGAGACCGCCGAGCGGTGCCTCGCCTCCTACCACAAACTGCGCGCCACGGCCTGAGTTTAGCGAGCGACGGCAAGACAAAACACCAGCACTGTCGGGCGTGTGACTTAAGGCGCCAAGCGCGAGGGGCGAAAGATATTAGCCCGCGCCGCAAGCCGTGGGAAACGGCGTCTTAGAGGCACCGAGCCCCGGGGCGAAACACTCTTCCCAAGCCCTTAGCGGTTCCACCTGCAACGCGGCACGGCATCCGCACATCTCAGAAAATGAGCGCTACGATAAAAACAGCCGGTCGCCAGTATCGGCGCGCCGGCTTAGCGAATCTCTGCGATTCGCGCTTCGAGACTGGAATGGCGCCAATCTTGGCAGCTGGATTTACTCATGAAACACTGGCTTACTGCCCTCATCCTGATCCTCGGCGCCGGGCTTCTATTACCAGCGCAGCAATTCACGGTCGGTTCGACGGTTACCGATTTCGAGCTCAAACAACTGGACGGCAAGCCGGCTTCGTTCTCCACGCTTAAAGGCAATGTAACAGTGGTCATATTCATATCGGTGCAATGCCCTGTCTCCAACTCTTACAACCAGCGAATGATCGCTCTGTATCGGGATTACTCGCCCAAAGGTGTGAAATTCATCTTCGTCAACGCGAACCACACGGAGCCCGCCGCGGCCGTGGAAGAGCACGCCAGGCAGCACAATTTCGAGTTTGCCGTATTCAAGGATGAGAACAACGTCGTAGCCGACGAGTTCGGCGCAACGGTAACGCCGGAGACGTACGTGATAGATTCCAGTGGCACACTGCGCTATCACGGCTCCATCGATAACTCGCAGAACGAATCGAGAGTAACCAGTCTTCGCCTGCGCGAGGCGCTCGATGCCGTGCTGGCGGGCAAGCAGCCGCCGCAGACCGAAACCAAGGCATTCGGCTGCAGCATCAAGAGAGCACCGAGGACATGACGCGCCGTCATTGCCTGGCCGCGCTCGGCGCGCTACCGCTGTCGGCCCTGCGGGCTGAGCCGGCTGGTCTTACTCCGCTCGATGAGCAAGCCTTCCGCCAGATGGTGGCGGCGAATCGCGGCAAAGTCCTGCTGGTGGATTTCTGGGCAACCTGGTGCGCGCCCTGCCGGGAGGAGATGCCGAAACTGCTGTCGCTTCGCGTGACCCATGCCAAACAGAACTTCTCTTTGGTGACGATTTCCTGTGACGAGCCCGAGCAGGAGCGCGGCGCGGAAGCGTTCCTCGAAAAGCAATCTGCTCCATTCCCGCGCTATATCAAGCGCCCTAAAGATGACGACGCGTTTATCAACTCCATAGATCCGAAGTGGAGCGGCGCCCTACCCGCCCTGTTTCTCTTCGACCGCTCCGGCCACCTGGAGGCGAAATTCATCGGCGAATCCGCCACCGCAAGCATCGACGCCGCCATCAAGAAGGCGATCGCCGAAGCGGGTTGAAGCTTTCGAAAAGCGCCACCGCAGATCTTCCACTTCGTGCCAGAGCACTCCCGAGGCCCGAGGATTGCCATCAGCCCCATGCGTCACCCTGGGGCTATTTCTGTTGCCCGCGCTAGCCCGAAGCTAACGCATGGATGTCCAGGTGGGATTTACGGAACCCATGCATCATTTCTTTTTCTTCTTCTTCTTCTTCTTACCCGCCGCCGCGCTGGACGTCGACTGCAGCGCCGAATCCAGCGCCACTCCGTTTGGCGTCCCCAGGCCTGTGCATGCATCCCAACCCGGCCCAGCCGAATAGGCCCCGTTGTTCCCAGAAGTGATGTCGTTCAGCACCGGTGGAGTGATGGCGTAAAGCCTGGCGTTGAAATAGCCGAGGCTTGCACCCAACTGCTGGTTGAGCAACGCGACCAAGCCGGCCCATAGCGGCGCCACCGCGCTGGTGCCGCCAACCACCTGGGCCTGGCCGTCGGCAATTATGTTGTAGCCGGTCGTCGGGTCGGCATCTCCAGCCACATCGGGAACGCCTCGGCCCACGAATCCGGTGTTAACCTGCGTCGGGACATTCGACGCCGACTGATACGCCGGAAGCGGAAAGGTGGCACTGACTCCGCCGCCGGTCGCCCCTTCATTGATTGCAGTCTCGTTCCACACCACTTCCTGGAGCTGGCCGGAAACGACCGTCGCCCTGGTGCCCCCGCACCCTAGTGAGTACGGACTGGAGGCCGGGAAGTCGACGTGCGACTTACCATCGGTCTCCCCATCGGACGAGCCATCGTCGCCAGCCGCCACTGTCACCGTGACACCCAGCGATGCCGCATCTTGCAGGGCCGCCGTCATGGCGGTTAGCGCTTGCTGGCTCCAGGAATCCTCCGGACCGCCCCAACTGATCGAAAGCACCGATGGGTTCCGGTCCGTGTCTTGAACCGCTTGCGCGATGCCGTCGGAGAAGCCTTGATCGGTGTTCGGCGCGAAATAAACTGCGATGTCGGCGCCAGGCGCTACGGAGCCCGCAACCTCGATGTCGAGCATCACTTCGGTGTCAGCGGAGGAACCCGGCGAATTCTGCCCGTCATCCACAGAAACCGCCGTCACCGACGGCGTCTGGAGGTTAAGCCCTGAGAAATACGTGTTCAGATCCGTCGCAGAATATCCTCCACCCAGCTCGAGGATCGCGATCGTCTGGCCGGCGCCAGTAACATCAGTCGGGAAGTTATACAACTGCGCAATCTGAACGGCCGTGAAGGAGGTCGGCGCGGGCTGCTGCGGCTTCTTCTTCTTCTTCCTGTGCACACGGAAATGCGGCTTCGCAACCGGACGATCATCCAGCCCGAGCACCGCGATCACAGAACCGTGAATCGCTGCGGGAAGCATGATGAAACCGCTGTGAGTGCGGTACCGCGTGCCGCTTTCCCCCACTCCCCAGTGGCTGAGCTTCACGTTAAAGGCTTCCTCCAAAGCCGACGCCGGGCCCGACAGCACAATGCGGCGGCTTTCAGCATGGCGTTCCATCACCGTCAGACCATGCTCATGCGCGAATTTCTCAATTGCTTTCATGTCGCCGGCGTCCGCTCCGTGGAGTGCCGCATATTCCTCGCGGCTCGCAAAACGCTCTCCGGGCTTGCGCACCGATTTCGACGGATTCACATCGCTGTGCCGGCGAAGCACGACGGTTACCCGAATTACTTCGTCCTTAGAGACAGCTTTTATTAATCTCGCGCCGGCAATGGGATGACGTTGACTACCGGCGAGCGCTATGCGTTGCTTGCTTGGCATGGATAATTCCCTCTCGCTCCGTCTACTCTAACTCGCTTCCGAATCGGCCGAGCGATTTTTTTTCGAGATTCGCGGTCGCTTAACGCTTCTACGATTAATTTGTTGTGCTGGTCGCAGGTGGTTTCGCCTGCGTTCTTGTGTTGGCCGCTTCACAGATTAGGAGTGAGGAACGCCGGGCACTCGGTATTCTGGTATCCGTGTGTGGGATGTGTCGTGGCTCCGTTTCCTTGGCCCGCCGGGGACACGAGTTTCCTGCGAAACGGAACAGGCTGTGTTGAAAGGCGTTAATCGATGACTCGTTGGACTAAGCTGGCTTTTTTCGCCGCGCTATTGGTTTCCGGCGCCGCGGTCCCGGCGCGCGGGCCGCGCCTCGATCAACCGCAGCCGCCTAAAGGCAGGCGGCCCACTCCGGCGGCCATTGAAGCCTGGAAAGCCCGCAAGTTCGGGATGTTTATTCACTTCGGCCTCTTCTCGACGCTCGGTGGCGTGTGGAACGGGAAGGAGATTAAGCAAGGCTACAGCGAACAAATCCAAAGTCAGGCGCCGATTCCGATGGCTGAATATGCGCCTCTGGCCAAACAATTCAATCCAGTGAATTTCGATCCTGAAGCGATTGTGAAGCTCGCCGAACAGGCCGGAATGAAGTTTATCGTGATCACGTCGAAGCATCATGACGGCTTTAACATGTTCCACACTCACTTGACGGATTACAACATCGTGGATGCGACGCCGTATGGGAAAGACGTCATTCGCCAGTTAGCGGACGCCTGTCACCGGCATGGCATGAAGTTCGGCGTTTACTATTCCTCGATCGACTGGCATTACCCAGGCGCCACTACCTGGACCGTCGACAACAACAATCCCATCCCCAAGACGCACGAAGATTTCAACGTGGGCCAGCTTCACGAGTTGCTTACACAATATGGACCGCTATCGGAGGTCTGGTTTGATATGGGCAAGCCCACTCCGGCGCAAAGCAAGCGATTTGCGGATACTGTCCATCAGTTCCAGCCGGATTGTATGGTGAGCGGGCGCGTGTTCAACAGCCAGGGCGATTTCACGGTCATGGGCGACAACGATGTCCCTCCGTACGTCATCGACGAGCCGTGGCAGACACCCGCCTCCATCTACACCGATACCTGGGGATATCGTTCCTGGGCAAAGCGCGACGACCTGCCGGGAAAGATCCGCGAGCACATTCTGAACCTGGCCCAGGTGGTGAGCCGGGGCGGCAACTACCTTCTGAATATCGGCCCCAAGGGCGACGGCTCGGTCGTCGAGTTTGAAGCCGACGTGCTCAAGGGTGTAGGCACGTGGCTAAAAGAGAATGGAGTAGCGATTTACGGAAGCGAGCCGCAACCTTTCCGCCAGTTGCCCTTCGGTTACGCGACGGTGAAGCCGGGCAAGCTATTCCTGCTCGTCAGAGATTGGCCCGCTGATGAGCGCTTGGCGTTGCCCGGTCTTCAGAACTCTATCAAACGCGCGTATTTCTTGACCGATCCCGAGCGAACTGCGCTGCGCATCGATGCGGACCCTTCTCAAAAGGCCGTGGTTGTCCGCAAGCCGGAAGGCGCCGGACCATTAGTAACCGTAGTGGTCGAATACGCGGGCGCGCTGTCGGTAGTGCCTCCCACCGTGCCTGCCGACGGATCGGGCTTTGTGCTCACCGAAAAAAATGGGGATCGCTTCCTGAACTACAACGGTGAGGGCTATTATGCTCCACCGACGCTCTACAAGCTGCAGTGGGCAGTCGCCTTGAAAGGGCCGGGAGACTACAAAGCCGAAATCGAATTCGAGAAGCCGGAACATCCGGTTGCGGTGGACCTCTGGGTGGGAGATCAGCGGACGGCTTTGACGCTGCCAGGCGGCTCGGGGTCTTCGCGGATCGACGCGGGCGTGCTCAAAGCGAGTCAATTCCAAAGCCGGCCCTTTGTGATGATAAAGCTTACCCCCCACGCACCGTTCACGAAGGGTGCTGAGCTCGGAGTGAAGATTCTTCAAGTCAGCCTTCAACCCGCGGAAAACGCTCCCTGACGGTCGCGTCTCGGCTCGAAGCCGTGAGCCCTGCGATACCAGCTTGGCAATTGATTGACCAGCTCTCTGGCCGAGACGCGACCGTCAGGGAGCGTTCTTCGCGGGTCCGAACCGCGCCCCGCGCAAAAATTCTCTTGCCTCGAATCCAAATTATATGTTACACATGGTAGCGCTACTATGCGTAACGCTACCGAAGATCACGACCCAGCCGACCTCGGCCAGCTCGAACGCCAGGTTCTCGAGCTGGTCTGGGGCCGCCAGGAAATAACGGCGGATGCCGTGCGCGAGGCCCTTAACCGCCCGCTGAAAGATTCAACCGTGCGCACCGTGCTGCGCCGTCTCGAAGAAAAAGGCTATCTGGTGCATGCCACCGAGGGCCGGACTTTTGTTTACCGCCCGGCAGCGCCGCGCGAGCACGTTGCAGCACGCGCTGTGAAGCGCATTGCGGACTGGTTTTGCGAAGGCTCCGTCGAATCATTGCTGGTTGGACTGGTGGAAAGCGACGTGCTCGACCGAAAAGAGTTGCAAGCCCTGGCCGGACGGATTGCGCGAGTGAAAGGAGGCAGGAAATGATGCTGACGATTCTGCTGGAAGCGGCGGCCCGATCATTGGCGTTGGGAACGGCCGCCTGGCTTGGTTTACGTTTGATGCGGGTCGACAACCTGCGGGCGGAAAGATTGGTGTGGTTGATGGTGTTGTGTGGATCGTTGCTGATGCCGCTCGTCATGCAATGGCGTTTGGCAACGTTCACGCTGCCCAACATTCAGGCAGCGCCCGCCTCGCGCGAAGTCCCGCGGGCTAGCCGCGCGCCGGCCGTCATCGAGCCGGTTCAATCCGTGGCGCCTATTCGTGTCATCCGCTACGAATCGCTCACTCCTGTGCACACGGTGGCACGGACCCGGCCCGCGATTCCCTTCGTGCTGCTAGCCGCGATTGGCTACTTGTGCGTAGCCTTGGCGCTCTTGATTAGGCTCGCGCTGGGTCTGGCGCTGGCGTCGCGACTTTGGAGGCGCGCATCGAAGCCTCGGGTCAACATGGGCGCCACACTCGACGGAAGCGTAGAAGTGCGCCTGTCAAACGAAATCAAAGGCCCAGTGACCGTGGCCGAAGGGGTCCTGTTGCCAGAAGAGGCGATCGAGTGGCCGCTCATGAAACTCGAGGCTGTTTTGCGGCACGAGCAATGTCACGTCCAGCAGCACGATTTTGCGTGGGGCGTTCTGGCCAAGCTGCACGCGTCTGTCTTTTGGTTCAGCCCTCTGTCATGGTGGCTCGCACGAAGACTTTCTGAGGTAAGTGAAGTGCTGGCCGACGCCGCGGCGCTGGACCAGAACATAGGCGCGAGCACTTACGCGGAAGTGCTGCTGGAAGTGGCTTCCCTCACCCAACCGGCCGCGTGGGGAGTGGCCATGGCGCGCTCGGCGAACGTCAAGCAGCGAGTCTCGCGCATCCTCAGCGGCGTGAGGCCGCCCACCGTGCTTTCCAGCCGGCGCAGTATTGTGACAAGCCTGTTGGCGGCGGCGCTGATTATCGGCACCGGCGGTCTGGCATTCCGCGTCGGAGCGGCACAGCCGCCGCCTCCTCCACCTCCGCCGCCTCCGCCGGCCGTTGCACCTTCTCCTCGTGCGCAGCCAATGCCACCGCCGGCTCCGCCAGAACCACCGCCCCCAGCCGAGCCTGAGTCCCACCCTGGTGCAGCGCCACCACCACCGCCCGCCCCTCCGCCCCCGCCACCGCCGGAAATTGCGTATGAAGGCGATGGGTGGACCATCATCCCGAGCGATTTCGCCGGAGCGGCCAGCGGCATCCTCGGGGGAATCGAGGGCGATGTGACCGGCGGAATAGCCAATGGACTGGCCGGCGTAACAATCGATGGAATAGTCGGCGGAGTTGAAGGTCAAGTGGCCGAGAACCCACGGGCGGGCGGGATCGTCTTTGAACGGGATGGCGTTACGTACGTCATTGATGACCCGGCCTTGGTCGCCCGAATCAGACAGCTGGCGCGGGCCGCCAGCAGCGATCAGCAGGCAGCGCTACTTGCAAAGCTTGCGGCGATGCAGGAGCGGCTTGTCCGCGATCAACAACGTCTTGAGTTACCGGCGGAAGAAATCAAAAAGCGCGTCGAGGAACTGCGATCGCGGCTTGCCAAACTCAACTCCGAACTCTCGGAAGCCAAGCAACATGCCTGGACCTCGGAAGACCTCAGCCGTCTGCAGGGCCAGCTTGCCGAGTTACAGGATAGCCTGGGCGCTCGGCAGGAAGAGATGTTTGCCAGAGCAGCCGAGGCGCAGGCCCAGGCCGCAAAGCTATCTGAGCTACTTCGGGCGAAGGCTCTTCAGACAGAGGCTGAACAGAAACAGAAAGCATTGGCTAACGAACAAATGCAAAAGCTTCTGGACGAAGCCGTGCAGAGCGGAAAAGCAAAGCGCCAGTAGACTCTCAAGAGATCTTCGCCGGGCACAGGGCACGAAGGTTGAAAAAACTCGGCGCCTATAGCCCGAAGGGCGAAAGAACCATAGCCCATGGCGTGAGCCAAGGGGTAACCAGCGAGGCGGATCAGCCCCAGAACGGGGCGAAAGACATTGTTCATTTCTTCTCGAGTTCTGAGGGCGTTCTCTTTCTGTGTCTCGCGCCATCGGCGGCAGCGCGGTAGTCTGTAATGAGGGATTCGGGAGGAATCTTCATGAAACTCATTACCGCGCTCACGCTGGGTTTGCTGTGCGTCGCCCTCGCTTCGCCAGCGTCGCTTGGACAGGATACGGCCGCCACGGTGGAAGGAAAATGGCACTTCGTGCTCGACACGCCCGGTGGAGACCGCGAAATCGATTCCGAGTTAGCTGTTGACAAAGACGGAAATGTAACCGGTAAATGGGGCACCTCGACTGTGGCCGGCACCTTCGCCGAAGGCAAGCTTGCTTTGTCGTTTTCGATCACGGCGGAAGAAACTGGCGAGACCGGGTTGCTCAAGATCACGGGTAAGCTGGACCAGGGCGACCTCACCGGTAGCTGGGAGTTCTCCTCCTATGGCGGCACATTCAAGGCGTCGCGCCCCAAAGCATAAGGCGCAACACCCAGCGCAGGACAGAGCATGAACTAGCGACCCGGCCAGCGTTGTCGCGAGTTCGTTTTGCGCGAGGCCCTTGGCCGTGTTGGTGTATCATCGGTCGCGATGAGAATCTCGCGAATTTCGTTTCGGTTATCCATTTACCTGTTCCTGGCCGCCGCGCCCGTCTGCGCCGCGGTGAAACTCCCGGCGATTCTTGCCGAGCACATGGTCCTCCAGCAAAATCGGCCCGTCCATTTATGGGGGTGGGCTGACCCGGGCGAAGCCGTCACTGCGACGTTTCGCGGCCAAACCGCGTCTGCGGTTGCCTCCGCTCAAGGGACATGGAGTCTCTATCTGCCGCCAGGCGCAGCCGGCGGGCCGTTTCCTCTGCTTGTCAGCGGCGCCAACACGATTGAATTCCAGGATGTCCTGGTGGGCGAAGTGTGGGTGGCATCGGGGCAATCCAACATGGAGTTCGCCACAAAGAATGTCATCGGGGCCGAGAAGGAACTGCAGACAGCGGGGCATCCGCAGTTGCGCTTATTTAACGTTGACCGCAATGTCGCTTTTTACCCGCGTGACGATCTGGCCGCCACCGGCTGGCAATCCGCCACGCCGGAAAGCGTCCGCGAATTTTCGGCGGTGGCTTACTTCTTTGGCCGGCGCCTCCTCGATAAACTTCATGTCCCTGTCGGTTTGATCGAGTCGTCTTGGGGAGGCACTCCGGCGGAAGCGTGGACCAGCCTGGATGGGCTCGCCTCCGATGCTTCCTTGATGCCGGTGTTTTCCGCGTGGGCCACCACCTCAAGAGACTTTGCCGCTGCCGAGCGCCGGCGCGAGTTGGCTGAGGCGGAAAACGAGCGCGCCACAGCGGAGGGTCGTCAGCCGAAGCCCTTGCCCTGGACACCGAACCAGCGTCTTTCCTGGGACCCCGCCGGTCTCTACAACGCGATGATCGCGCCACTGACCCGGTTTCCCGTTCGAGGAGCGATCTGGTACCAGGGCGAAAGCAATGCCGGAGACGATCGCGTTGCCCTCTATGGGCGTCTCTTTCAAACCCTCATCCTCGATTGGCGCCGCCAATGGGCCGACCCCGATCTTCCGTTCCTGTTCGTCCAACTGGCGAACTTCAATACCAAGGACGATTGGCCCTTGCTGCGTGAAAAACAAACCGAGGCCCTCTCGCTGCGAAATACCGGCATGGCGGTCACCATCGACATCGGCAATCGCGATGACATTCATCCAAAGAATAAGCAGGACGTGGGCCTGAGACTGGCTCTTGCCGCGCGCGCCATTGCCTACGGAGAACATATCGAATACTCCGGCCCAATGTTCCAATGGGCGGAGCCGGCGGGTGGCAGCATGCTCGTCTATTTCGATCACGCCGCTGGACTCGCTGCCAGAAGCGGCCTACTCGAGGGCTTTGAGTTGGCCGGCGCCGACGGCAAGTACTCGGCTGCGACTGCAACCATCGAAGGCACAATCGTGCGGGTTTCGAGTCCCTCAGTAGCCCTGCCGCTCAACGTGCGCTACGCATGGGCGTGCGCTCCAGAGGCCAATCTTGTCAACGGCGATGGCCTTCCGGCATCCCCATTCCGTTCCAGCCGGCGCTAGAAACGCATTTCTACGCGAACGGTTGCCGTGATAATGTGGCGTCCGCATTCATGCCGACGTTGCCCGGCATGGGCCCGCTCATTTCGAAGCAATCCGCTTCTGTTAGAAAATCCCCAGCCAGCGATGCTCGGCGCGTGACGTTCCGAGACGCGAGGGCACGGTGACCGCCCCGGTTCCCTTGCAACTCTTTCCTTCCGTGTACCTGAGGGTGCAGGTGAACGAGTCAGTCTGCGAGTTTCCGGCCTTCTTGAAAGAGGCACTGAATTTGATGGAATCGCCCTGCCCCAAGTTCGCGGCCCCAGGTATGGCGAATGGAAGACTTAGCTTGCTATTTTGCGGCGCATAGGCAAACCCGTTGTTACAACTAATCTCGGTCACCGTGACACCGGCAGTGGGTCCTGGTCCGTTATTGACTACCGAAAGCGTTGCGTTCACCAGGGAAGTGTTCACTCTCGATTCGTATTTGTAGCTCAGGCTCGGGCATTCGGCCGGAATGCTGGCAGGTTTCGCTGTCTGGGACGCCTGCGGCACCGCAGCAAGTACAAACGACAGCAGCGGCGCGGACACCACCGCAACCCCCGCCATGCGCCGTAACGGAACCGAGAGAAACTCTCTCATTCTCATGCTCTTACTCTTGATACTAGCCGATCGTGGCGCTCGCGCGTGCTATCATCCCCTACTAATGCGCGTCACCGGTCACCTTTTCGATCTGGCCGTGATTGTCGCTTATCTCGTCGGGATCACCTGGTTTGGCGCTCATTTTCGAGCCAGCCAGCACTCCCTGAAGGATTATTTCCTCGGCGGGCGCAATGCGCCCTGGTGGGCAATCGGGCTCTCCATCGTCTCGGCCGAGACCAGCACGCTCACCGTCATCGGCACGCCTGCGCTGGCCTTCGCCGGCAACTACGGTTTTCTTCAGTTGGTCCTCGGATACCTGCTGGCCCGCATCGTAATCTCCGTCCTTTTTCTGCCGCAGTATTTCCGTGGCGAGTTATTCACCGCTTATGAACTCATGGGGCGCCGATTTGGGCCCCACGTCCGGAAGTTCACCGGCGGCACATTTCTACTGCTGCGAACCTTGGCCGAGGGCGTCCGTGTCTTTGCGGTTTCCATCGTAATCTCCGTGGTGCTGGGTACCGGCGAGGTGGTCTCGATTGCGGTCATCGTTTGCCTGACGCTGGTCTATACCTTTGAAGGCGGTATGACGGCCGTGATCTGGACCGACGTTGTGCAGATGGCGCTCTACGTAGCCGGCGCTGTCGCTAGCTTCTTCGTCATCCTTCATCAGATTCCCGGAGGCTGGAGTCACGTATCCCAAGTGGCGTCGCCCCTCGGAAAGTTCCAGATCTTCGACTTTCGTTTCGAATGGACCGCGGAGTTCTTTCGCCGCCCGTATAGTTTTTGGGCAGGCGTCATCGGCGGTTGCTTTCTAACCACCGCCAGTCACGGCACCGAACAATTGCTGGTTCAGCGTCTGTTGTCAGCCAAGAATCAGCGCGAAAGCCGGCGCGCTCTGTTCGGCAGCTGGGTCGTCATCGCCTTCCAGTTCTCGCTGTTCCTGGTCATTGGCACGCTCCTGTTTGTCCTGTATCGCGATCGCGGATGGGCCGCACCCGCGGTGCCTGAGCGGATTTACCCGGCGTTTCTTTGGGACAACCTGCCCCCTGGATTGGCGGGCCTGCTGATTGCGGCGATCCTGGCCGCCGCCATGTCGAACCTGAGCGCCGCCCTCAACGCCTTGGCATCCACAACCGTCATGGATTTCCTTCGCCCTTTGCGCCGCAGCGCTGGCAAAGCCGAGCGCTCTGAGACGGAAGGCCTGGCCATGGCGCGCGCGATAACTGTGATTTGGGGCGCTGCTCTGTTCGGCATTGGTCTGCTCGCCCGCCAATGGGGACGAGTCCTCGAAGCGGGGCTCTCCATTGCTTCGGTCTTGTATGGCGCGTTGCTCGGCGTCTTTCTGCTCGGTTTGTTGACGCGGCGCCCCGGCGAACCGGCGGCCATCACCGGAATGCTGGCTGGCTTGGTGGCAACTTTCGCCGTGCGCGGGCACGTCGCCTTTACCTGGTGGGTGCTGGTAGGTTCCAGCGTCACCTTCGTGGTCGGATGGCTTGTCGGCTTCGCCGAGCAAGCTTTCAGCTTTCAGCGGCCAGCCGTCAGCCAAACCGGAGCGGCCGATCACTGAAAGCTGAAAGCTGATAGCTGATAGCACATGAGGAGACAAACTCGAAATGCCTGATCAATCCGCCGCCCAGCCGCCCAATCAGGGCCCATCGCTGGTACGCGCGCTAGGACCCTGGAGCGCAATGTCGATCGTGGTCGGTACGGTAATCGGCAGCGGTATCTTCCTGGTGCCCACCGCCATGATCAATACCGTCGGATCGGTGAAGACGGTCTTCGCCGTCTGGGTCGTGGCGGGCGTGCTGAGCTTGTTCGGCGCGCTTACCTACGCAGAGCTCGCGGCCATGCTGCCCGAGGCAGGCGGCGAATACGCCTACCTGCGCGAGGCTTACGGACCCTTTTGGGGGTTCCTCTATGGCTGGACCCAGCTATGGGTGGCCAAGAGTGGATCCATTGCCACTCTGTCCGCTGGCTTCTACACCTATCTGACGGTTCTTCTGCCTGGGCTCGGCAAACCGCTCGTCGTGTTCCCTTATCACATCGGGCCCGATGGCTCGCTTCTCGAAATCCATTACGGGCAGTTGGTCGGCATTGCGCTGATCGCGGTTCTCGCGGCCATCAACTACATCGGCGTCCGCGCCGGCGGCGATCTCCAGGTGTTCGTAACCGGACTGAAGATGGTGCTGATTGGCGGGGTGATCGCATTGGGCCTATTCTCCGGAAAAGGCGATCTGACGCATTTGAGCCAGACCATCCCGGCTTCCGCTGTGGGTGTGTCCGCATTCCTCGCAGCCATGGTGAGCGCGCTGTGGGCCTATGACGGCTGGAACAACGTCACCATGGTCTCGAGTGAAATCAAAGAACCTCAAAAGAACCTGCCCAAGGCGTTGGTGTTCGGTACCCTTGCCGTAATCGCCACCTATTTGTTGGCTAATGCCGCATATTTCTACGTCTTAAGTCCAGAGCGCGTCGGCAAAAGCCAGCGATTGGCCGCCGACATGATGTCCGCGTTGTATGGACCCACGGCCGCGCGGCTGGTGACCATCGCGGTCTTGATTTCCATTCTGGCGGCACTGAATGGGTCGATTTTGACCGGTGCCCGCGTTCCCTACGCCATGGCTCGCGGAGGGTATTTCTTCAAATCCATAGCCAAAGTGCACCCCCGCTTTCACACCCCCGCCAATTCGATTTTCGCCCTCTGCGCCTGGTCCAGCCTGGTGCTGCTCAGCGGTTGGTTCGATCAGCTCTATCGATTTGTGATCTTTGGAAGTTGGATTCTCTACCTGTTGGCGACGGCATCCGTCTTCGTCCTGCGCAGGAAACGCCCAGACCTTCCCCGCCCGTACCGGGTCGTGGGATACCCCTGGGTGCCCGCCAGCTTCGTCCTGGTGGCTGGGTTGCTACTGGTGAACTCGATGCAGGCGTATCCCCGTGAGTCATTGATGGGATTGGTCTTAATGGTATTGGGCGTACCGTTTTATTGGCACTGGAGGCGCAGGGCAGCCGCCCGGGCGCCCAGTGACGGATAAGCTAACAAGTTGAGGTTCTAGGACTTTTCCCCATTTTGGCGGGACGCCTACGGCTTGAATCCGAGCTGGACTCGCTATAAACTGCAAATATTGGTGTATTTTGCCAATAGTTTATCCATTTTTAGTGGGAAGCCACTACGGACGACCTGCCCCACCGAATTTCTCTCGTGTCGCGAGGCCGTATGACGCCGGAGTAAAGTGAGGGTTGCGAGTTGGATGTTGACAAGATGTTGACCGAGTTGCGCCGCGAACGAGAGCAAATCGAAGAAGCGATTTTGACTCTTGAGAGGTTGGCGCGAGGGCGTGGACGTCGGCGTGGCCGGCCTCCTTCATGGCTACGCGATGCGACAGCCGCTGCCCATTCCTTCTCTGAAACTCCCATAGAGGTTAATAAGCGCCGCAGCAAGCCCCTAGCCTCGAAAGGTTCCCTGGCGCACGCCGTCGAAGCGTAAGACCAGCCCAGTTTCCACACGCCTTTGTGGCGCGGGCACTCGTGCCAGCCGTATCGAGACTCGCCTCGACACTTTTGTGGGCGTCCACGGCTGCCCAGCCCCATGCGTGAGCTTGGGGCTACCGCGGCTGGCAAGGGATTTAATACAAGCCACGTCCGATCTAATACAACAGGTGGGCCTGTCTTCGAAGCAGGAACTGAGCAACGTCTTCCTGTTCCAGACGCCCCGCGATCGCCCTGGCATCTACGCCGCGATTCAAATCGTCCAACACCCGCTGGTTGCCGATCAGGTATCGGCACGCGTGCCAATCCAGACGCCCAGGGTAGAGCTTGTTCAATGCGCTCGCCACCTCCAGCCCTAGAAGAACGCTGTTCAGCGAGTCCCGATCGGTGATTACGAACCTCACCCCTTCAATATCCCGATTGGCAAAGTTGGAAGCAGACGGCCGAAAGCGCGTGGCGTAAACGCGAACTCCAGGCACTAAGCGCTTATTCAGCGCCGCGGCCAGTTCCGGGCCCTTGATCCAATCCGCCCCAATCTGCTCGAACGGCGCGTCGGTGCCACGCCCTACTGAGTAATTACCGAGCGCTTCGATCATTGCCAGGCCCGGGTAAAGCAGCGCGGCGTTCAGGCTGCGCATGTTCGGCGAAGGGTTAACCCACGTCAGCGAGGTTGTGTCGAACCAGTCGCCGCGCTCCCAGTTCTTCATCTTCACGACGTGCAGATCGGCGTTCCAATGCTGCTCCGCGTTGGCCATTGTCGCCAGCTCGCCGAACGTCAGTCCGTGGCGCAGGGGCATGTTGTAGCAGCCGACGAAGGAATTCAACGCCGCGTCGAGCGACGGGCCTTCCACATGAACGCCCGTAATCGGGTTAGGCCGGTCAAGCACGTAAAATGGCGTTTTTGTTTTCGCAGATTCTTCCAAGGCATAAAGCAGCGTGCAGGAGTATGTATAAAATCGGGCGCCCGCGTCCTGAATATCGAATACCAGCACGTCCACATTCGGCCGCATTGCAGCAGTCAGGCGGCGGCTTGAAGGCTCGTACAGGCTGACCACAGGCAAACCGGTCTGGCTGTCTGCCGCGTTGGCCACATCCCCGTCTAACCCGCCGCCAATACCGTGTTCCGGCGAAAACAGCGTCGTCACACGGACCCCCGCTGCCAGCATCACGTCGACATTACGACGCCCGCCGCGGTCGAGGCCGCTGTGATTCGTGATCAGCCCAACTCGCTTGTCACGCAGCTCCACGAATTGATCGCCTTCCAGAACGTCCAGGCCGGTTTGCGTCTCGGCATTGCGCGCCACCAAGCGGTGAACCCCGCCGCCTGCCATCACGTCGTTGTAGCCGCTCAAACTTACGCCCGCAACCTCGATTCCGACGTTCGCCGCCACGATGGTGGCCACTTTTGAGCGCAGCGCGGTCAACGATTTGCCTCGCTTCGGATGCACCACATTGGTCAGCAGGATCACGTAGGTGTGGCTCGCCGGGTCCATCCACATAGACGTGCCCGTGAATCCGGTATGCCCAAAGGAGCCAAGCGGGAACAACTCACCGCGATTGCCGCTATAAGGCGAGTCAACGTCCCAACCCAGCGCGCGAATAGCCGGTTGATCCATCGGGCTCCCGGGCTCCGTGAATTTTTGCACAGTCAGCTCGCTGAAGATGCGCACCTTCTGATCCGAAGCCGGGTCGCGCCATTCGCCGCGGTTGAGCAACATTTCCGCGAAGCGGCTGAGGTCTCGCGCCGTCGAGAACAATCCGGCGTGTCCGGCAATGCCGCCCATAAACCGCGAGGTCTCATCGTGCACTACGCCGCGAAAAGGCTGGCCCGTGCTCTCGTCGATTTCCGTAGGCGCAATCCGCGGCCGTAGCGCCGCGTTCGGCTGGAACATCGAATCGTCCATGCCCAGAGGCTCAAAGATTTCGTCGTGGGCATACTGCGCCAGTGTTTTGCCCGAGAGCCTCCGTACGATTTCGCCCATCAGAACAAAATTGATGTCGCTGTATACGAAGCGGGCGCCCGGCGGCAGTGTGGGCTTGTCGATAAGCGCACGTTGGATGCCTGTTTCGTAGCCTGACCAGCTCGGGCTCAAGTCGAGGTCCGGTCGAAAACCGGAGAAATGTGTCATGAGATTCCGGACCGTAATGTCGCTTTTGCCGCCTTGAAACTCCGGCAGGTAGCGCGTTACCGGATCATTGATGCGAATCTTGCCCTGCTCGAAAAGCTTCATCACGCAGGATGTGGTCGCCACAACCTTCGTCAGGGAGGCCAGGTCGAAGATCGTGTCTTCGGTCATCTTCTCCCGCTCGGGAATCAACGCTCGCCACCCGTATGCCTTGTGATAGACCACCTGTCCGTCATGGCCCACCACTAAGACCGCGCCCGGAATCAATCCGCTATCAACCGCCTCTTGGATTACCCGGTCAAGCGACGGGCCGCCCGAAAACGTCGCCTCCTGCGCCTGTGTCTGTGCCAGTGTGGTCACGCACGCTGCGCCCAGCGCCGCGATCAGAACCGAGGCGGCCATCCATCGACTGAGTATGTGACTGTGCATGCGATCGAGTATGCCGTCAAGCCAGACGGCGGGCAATTTCATCGAGCGTAAGCGCCAGATCGACGTCCTTCTTGGTGATCCCGCCTGAATCGTGGGTGGTTAGGTAAACGCGGACTCGGTTGTAGACGTTGAACCATTCCGGGTGGTGGTTCTTTTTTTCGATGCCGATTGCCGCTGTGGCCATAAAGCCGAACGCATGGATGAAATCCGGAAACACGTATTCGCGATGAAGCTTGCCATTATCGACCGACCAGCCTTCTGCCTGCGACAGAAACGCCGCGATTTCCGATTCTGAGAGCTTAGCTACAGCCATGCCGCTAGTTTACAGCGCCGCTCGTCGCCTACCCCAACTGTGGTGCAGGCACTCGTGCCCAATGTCACTGCCGGACATGCGGATCCGTTGTGGGGCGGACCCCCTGGTCGGCCTTCAAACGTCCATGCGCCTGATCTCATTGGCGAAGAGCGGGTCCGGGGGATCCGCGCGGACCAGGTGGTCCGCCCACAATTAGGGTTTTCGTCATAAGGTTACTGTTATGACGCGGGCCACACAACAAAACGAACAGCCAGTGAATTGACCGCGAACGCATCGCCCCGACGGCCACGCCGTCGCCGGGCTTCGAATTCATCTACGACGAAGAAAACGCCGAAGAAAATTGACGTGGCACAGCCTTTAGGCTGTGGTGTTCGTGGCGTGGGCACTCCTGCCTGCCGCGCCGAGACTCGTTTCGGCGCTCCAGTAACTCGACTAACAATTCGGAATCAGCCGATAAGCCCTTCCAGAAACCGCTTGGAAGCAAGAATATCCTCGGTCTGCTTCGATCCTGAGATTTCGCGCTCAATCGTAATCGGGCCCTTGTACCCGACGGCCTTGAGACGCGGAATAAACAGAGGGAAGTTCACCTTACCCTGTCCGATAGGCACTTCTTCGCCGAGCCTGTCCGGATTCGTCGGGTAGAACCCATCCTTGGCGTGGACTCCCATCACCAGCGGCCCCAGGATATCGAGCGCGTCCACCGGATTGGCTTTGTCGTAAAGAATAAGGTTCGCGGCATCGAAGTTGACGCCGACATTATTCTGGCCAGTTGCCCGGATTACGCGCAGCAAAGCAATCGGCGTCTCCTGGCCGGTTTCGCAGCGGAACGTCTGCCCATTGTTCTTGCAATACGCCGCCACTTCGGCGAGCGTCGCCACCACTTCAGGAAAGACGGCGTCGTTGGGGTCTTCCGGCAGAAAGCCGATGTGGCCTTGAATGCCCGGAATGCCCGCCATCTTCGCGAAATCGGATGCCTTCTTTATGTGCGCGACCCGCTCCGCCCGGTATTGGCGCGGGACCAGGCCGATGGTCTTTGGGCCATCGCGGAAATTGTAAATCTCGGGACCGGGGCCGCCGGCGATCAAAGACGTTCCCTCAATGCCATGCCGATCGAGCGCGGCCCGCAAGCTTTTTGCGGTGGCGGCGTCCAGACCCCCGACGTACATCTGGCACGTGGGGAGCCCGAGTTCTTTCACGCGGCGGATTCCCGCATCAGGGTCTTTGCAGTCGGTGACCACGCCTAGCCGCAAAGCCTTGGGTTGCGGCTCGCCGCTCAGATGGAAGGCCGCGGTAGCACCGGCGGCGGCGAGTTGAACGAATTCTCTGCGGTCTAACATGATGGTCAGTTTTCTCCCTGGAATGTCTCCATCATAAGCATTCGCGTCTCGAATTTTCGACAATCGCATCCACTACCGGGCGAATGCCCTCGGAGATCGGTTCTTCCTCCGTCAGGTCGGGCCAGCCGCTTCGGAAACGGTGCTAGACTCGAATTTCGCGTGGATCGCAGGTGTTAGCGCCTCGCCACATACAAGCCGCGTGTTATTCGATACTCCGGTTTACTTTGTCTTCCTGACAATTACCGTCCTCCTGTATTGGAGACTGAACCGGCATCGCCAGAACGTACTGCTGCTCGCGGCGAGCTACTTCTTCTATGGCTGGTGGGATTGGCGCTTTCTTTCGCTGATTCTCACGTCCACCGTATTCGATTATTTTGCCGCGCTCTACATCGCCCGCTCCTCGAACGCGCTCCACCGCCGGACGCTGCTGACGATTTCACTGCTGCTCAACTTCGGCTTTCTGGGCTTCTTCAAGTACTTCAACTTCTTCACCGATTCGTTCTCGCATTTGCTCACCAGCCTCGGGTTTCCTCCGCTGTCGATCGCCGCGCTGCGAATTATCCTCCCGCCGGGTATTTCCTTTTACACGTTTCAGGCGGTAGCCTATATCGTCGACGTTTACCACCGCAAGCTCGAGCCCGCCGAATCCTTCGTCGACTACGCGCTTTTCATCAGCTTCTTTCCGCACCTGGTGGCCGGCCCAATCCAGCGGCCCTCGCACTTGCTCCCACAGTGTCAGAAGCCTCGCCAGTTTCATCCCGACACCGTCTTTGACGGCGTGATGCTAATCATCTCGGGCTTATTTCGAAAGTGCGTGGTCGCCGAAAACTGCGCCATGCTCGCCGACGCCGCCTTCAACGGTCGTATGGGGCCCGCAAACCTGGGCGTCGTACTGATCGGAACGTATGCGTTCGCTTGGCAGATATTCGCGGACTTCAGCGGCTACAGCGATATCGCCAGAGGCAGTGCGCAGTTGATGGGCTTCCACTTTATGGTGAATTTTCGGCAGCCGTACCTGGCTGGCAGCCTCACGGACTTCTGGCGCCGCTGGCACATCAGCTTGAGCACCTGGCTGCGTGACTACCTCTACATCCCGCTCGGCGGCAACCGCGGCGGAGAATTGAAGACCTACCGCAACCTGATGACAACCATGCTGCTGGGCGGATTGTGGCATGGCGCCAACTGGACATTCGTCGTCTGGGGCGGCATCCACGGCGTCGGCCTGTCAATCGAGCGCTGGCTCATCGGCCGTCAGCGGAACGCCGGTGAGCAACCCTCGTTCCTGGGCCTCTGGTTCTCGCGGATCGTAGTGTTCCACATCGTCTGCTTGGCATGGGCCTTCTTCCGGGCACAATCGCTCGCTGCGGCGCTCCATTTCCTCGGAGGACTCCGCAGGCTCGAACTCGGGCCGGGCTTCTTCGCGTCGCTCTCTTATCTTGCGGCATTTACGGTGCCGCTGTTTCTACTCGAACTGGCTCTCGAAAGCCGCAACGAGGAGTATGTTTTTGCGCGGTGCCCTATGCTGCCGCGCGTCGGCGTTGGTGTCGCGCTGATGTCGATCATCGCGTTGTTTGCCGCCAATGCCAGCACGGCTTTCATTTACTTTCAATTCTGAGGCGGATCAATCCATTTGAATCAAACCCCAGGAAGCAACACTGAACCGCGCGCGTCAGCAACCGGACAGACCAGAACAACCGAACTCCCGGCTCAGAGACGCCTCGCAAGCCGGTACCTGACGATTCTGATCGCCTCACTGTGCCTGCTCGCCGCGGTCCTGGAAGTAAGCGTCCGATTCGCATTGCCGAGAGTCAGCCGCGTCGAGGCTCGCATCGCGGCCGAATACAAAGCGTCGCTTCTCTTAAGAACCGGTGGTGAGCACAAGAGCGTGTTGGTTGCCGGCACTTCCCTGTTGTTGACCGATGTAGACTTTCCGAAACTGCAAACCGCGCTGGCGCCCGAAATTCAGGTCTCGCGCTATACGGTCGAGCAAACCAGGTACCTCGACTGGTACTACGGGTTGCGGCTCTGGTATGCGAAAGGCGCCTCAGTCGACGTCGTACTGGTCTGCCTGAACTCCCGGCAGACAATCAGCGACCTGGTGCGCGGCGATTACTTCGCCTACACGATGATGCGAACCGCCGACTTCTGGAGCGCCTCACGCGACGCCAAGCTGTCTCCCACCGACACTTTCTCTCTGCTGCTCGGTAGCGTAAGTGCCTTCTACGGAACCCGCACCGAGACGCGTAAGGTCCTGTTGGGCCGGCTCGTTCCGGGAGTCAACCAAGTGGCGCGTATGGTTGCGCCTCCACAGAACAGGATTCTGCTCGAGTCTGGGCCTGCAACCGAAGTGATTACCCGAAGACTGAGCCAGATGAGGGCCTTGGTGAGCGGACATCGCGGACGCCTGATTTTCCTGGCTCCAGCCACGCGCGACACCGCGGACCTGAGTATTTTTAAGACAGCCGGAGCGCGCGCCGGCGTAACCGTGATCGTGCCGCTCGAGGCCGCCTCGGTGCTGCCTTCAGACTTCAAAGAGGATGGCTTCCATCTCAACGAAGCTGGCGAGGCAAAGTACACCGATGCCCTGATTCCTCAACTGCCGCAGGCTATCGCCGCGCCAGATCCAGGCGTCATCAAGCCTGGCCGCCTCTAGCCAAAGCCGCCGGAAGGCGCGATCTCGCACGGGCCATGCCAGAATCGACATACGGATTGCGGACGATGGAAGCGAAAAAATTGAGTGCATGGTGGTTTCATCGCCAGGGGCTGGATGGAAGACTCCGGAACGAAAGCGCGCCTGCCGTGCTCGCCGAGACAGGCTGGGCGCGCTCGGTCGGTGGCGCCGCGCCTTACCTGACTCTGTTTGCGCGAAACTCGGTTTCCCGGGAAGCGGCAGACGCCGCGGTCGCTGGTCTGGAGATTCATGAGTTGCCTGCCGCGCGAGGCTGCACCTACGTGGTGCCCGCGCGCGATTTCGCATTGGCTCTGAAAGCCGCATCGGCGTTCGGCGATGGCGAGATGAAAACGGCGTACAAGCTTGGCGTTACCGATCGTGAGATCGCGAAGCTGTGTGAAGCAGTCCTGAAAGCTCTGGAAAAAGGGCCTCTCGATCCGGACGAGATTCGTCAAGCCTGTGGAAAGGCATCACGCAGCTTGGGCGAAGAAGGCAAAAAGAAGGGGCTTACTACTACGCTGCCGCTGGCCCTCGGCAAGTTACAAGTTACTGGCGAGATCCGCCGCGTGCCGGTGAACGGCCGCCTTGACCAGCAGCGATACCGATACTGCCTGTGGAAGCCGAACCCGCTCGACGGCTTCAAGATGGATGCCAATGAGGTGGCGGTTGAATTGGCGCGGCGTTATTTCCGCTGGATCGGCCCAGCCACGATTAGTGAGTTTCAATGGTTCTCCGCGTTTGGAGCGAAGGCCGCGAAAGCCGCATTGGAGCCGCTAAAGCTGGAATCGCTGACCAAAGACGGCCCGCTCCTGATCCTCCCCTCTGACCGCGAAAAGCTCGAAGCATTCAAAGTACCGAAGCAGCCGCAATACGCTTTGGTGGCCAGCTTGGACGGAGTGAGCCTGCTAAAGCGCAACACGAAAGACTTGATCGATCCTGAGCATCTGAGCCATTCGCTCTTTCGCCAGAAGACCTTCGCAGGTCTGACTGACCTTCCGAGTCATGCAATCTTTGACCGTGGGCGCTTGGTCGGCTTCTGGGAATACGACACCGAGACCGGGTCCATCGCGTGGGCATCGTTCATTCCGAAGAACAAGGATTTAGCGAGCGCCGTCGACAAGATGCAGGGATTCGTGACAAGCCAGCTCGGCGATGCACGCTCCTTCAGCCTGGATAGTCCCAAGAGCCGGAAGCCCCGATTGGAGGCGTTACGAAAGGCGAAGTAGGCGCAGCATTAGAATGGATGCGCGCTCTTTGGAAGGGGTAAAGCATGAGCAGGGTGCGAGTCCTGGTTGGCACACGCAAGGGAGCATTCATCCTGACGTCAGACGGCAAGCGCGACAACTGGGAAATCAGTGGTCCTTACTTTGCCGGTTGGGAAATCTACCATCTCAAAGGATCGGCGGCTGACCCGAACCGGCTGTATGCGTCGCAATCCACCGGCTGGTTCGGGCAGCTCATCCAGCGCTCCAGCGACGGTGGCAAAACTTGGGAGCCCGTTGGGAACAAGTTCGTCTACGACGGCGTGCCCGGGACTCATCAGTGGTACGACGGCACGCCCCATCCCTGGGAGTTCAAACGCGTCTGGCATCTCGAGCCCTCGCTGACGGATCCTGACGCCGTATACGCCGGAGTGGAGGATGCCGCCTTGTTTCGCTCCGCCGATGGCGCGCAAACCTGGCAGGAGCTCTCAGGACTGCGAGGCCACGGAACAGGTCCTCGCTGGCAACCCGGCGCGGGCGGGATGTGCCTGCACACCATTATTCTCGATCCGGTAAACTCGGGCCGGATATTCGTCGCCATCTCGGCTGCCGGCGCCTTCCGCAGCGATGACGGCGGCGCGACGTGGCTGCCGATCAACCGCGGGCTCAACTCTCCATTCCTTCCCGAGCCAACTGCCGAAGTCGGCCATTGCGTTCACCGCATCGCCATTCATCCATCGCGCCCGAACGTGCTGTTTATGCAGAAACACTGGGACGTGATGCGCAGCGATGACGCGGGCGATTTGTGGCGCGAGGTCAGCGGGAATTTGCCGACCGACTTCGGGTTCGTGATTGACGTTCACGCGCACGAGCCGGAAACCATCTACGTTGTCCCGATCAAGAGCGACTCTGAGCACTTTCCACTCGATGGCAGGCTTCGCGTGTACCGCAGCCGGACGGGAGGCAACGAGTGGGAGGAGCTCGGCAAAGGCCTGCCCGAGGGGGACTGCTACGTCAACGTATTGCGCGACGCCATGGCCGTCGACTCCCTCGATGAATGTGGCGTGTATTTCGGCACTACCGGCGGCCAGGTGTATGCATCGCCGGACTCCGGAGACACCTGGGCCCCCATTGTTCGGGATCTTCCCGCGGTACTTTCGGTCGAGGTCCAAACGTTGCCGTGAGCGTGCGGTCAAGCGCGAGTTTTACATGCTGATCCGAGTCATACTCCCGTCCCATCTGCTCACACTGGCGCGCATTAGCGGCGACGTAACGCTCGAAGTTGATGGCCTGGTGACTCAACGCTCAATCCTCGACGCGCTCGAGTCCAGTTATCCGATGCTGCGCGGCACGGTCCGCGATCAGGTCACGCAACTGCGGCGGCCGTTCTTACGATTCTTCGCCTGCGAGCAGGATCTGTCTCATGAGCCGCCGGACGCCCCACTACCCGACGCTGTAGCATCGGGGGTAGAACCCTTTCTCATCATCGGAGCCATTGCCGGCGGCTAAAAGCGCACACGCCACCGTGCCACATTCATTCATATCTCAAGGCGACCATTGGATCAACCCGCAAGGCCCGCGTGGCAGGACCTACGGTTGCCAGCAGCGCAACGGTAACGAGCACGCCAACGACGCCGAGGAATGCTCTGGAATCAAGAGTGCTCAAGCCTGGAACCAGAAAAAGAGCAAGTGGCTGCATGGCGAACAAAGCCAGCACCAGACCCGCGGCCACGCCGCTTCCCACCAAAATCAAACTCTGCCGAAAGATGACTCGAAGTACGTCGCTCGGGGTTGCCCCAAGCGCCACGCGCAGGCCAATTTCGCGAATGCGGCGCGAAACCGAATACAGCAATATTCCATAGAGTCCGATGGCTGCCAGCACGAGTCCGAGCACTCCCATGCTCCCCAGCATCACCGCGCCGGCTTGACTCGGCAATAACGCCAGCCCCAGTGCCGCGCTCATCGGCCTGGTCTCAACGGCGGCCGACAAATCGAGCCGGCCCAGCAGGTTGGTGATGGGTTTCACGTATGCCGCCGGCGGCCCGCTTGCGTGAATCACGAAATGAAGATTGATAGGTTCGTCAAACGCGAAGTACGGCTCGTACACCGCCAGGCGCTGTTTCTCGCTCAACGTGAAATATTTGCTATCCTTCACGACCCCCACAATCAGCTTGGGTTTTTCGTTTGCGAAATCGTTTGCAATCGTGTGGCCCACCGGGTTTGTGCCGCCGAAACGGTCGCGGGCAAACGTCTCATTTACGATGGCAACCGGCTGCGAGTTTCTCCCGTCGTTAGCGGAAAACTCACGCCCGCGCAAGAGTGGAATTGCGAGAGTCCGAAAATAGTCGGGCCCCACGTTGTTGCATTGGTACTCCGTGTGAACCGGAGTCTGCGAGATGTCAGTGCGAAGAGTCGTTCCTATCACGCAGTTGCTATTCAACGGAACGCCGCGGGTAATGGCAGCTGCCTCCACACCCGGCAGAGCGCGTATCTGCTCCAGGGCCCTGCTTATCACTGATATCTGTCTGGCCTGACCTGGATCGCCGTATTTGTCCGGCACTAATCGGACATACGCCCAGATCGTGTGTTGAACATCGAAACCGGGGTTCATGGCCGTGGCTCGCAGCAGGTTGTGCACAAACAGAAATCCGACTGCGAGTAGAACAATCGAAACGGCAAGCTGGCCGGCAACCAGCACGCCGCGAACATCCCACTTGCGCCCGATCTGGTGTTCTTCCTGCTTCAACGCCTGGCTCACGTCTCGCTTCACAGCTCTAAGCGCCGGCAGCAAGCCGCAAAGCAGTGCGCTTACCAGCACGATCGCGAACGAGTACCACAACAAGCGCCAATCCGGCAGCACCACGAGTTGGAGCGGGGCAGGCACCGGAAGAGTGAGGTTTCTGATCAGGTCCGCGCAGGCTAAGTTGATCGCCAGCCCGGCGATTGTCCCCAGCACTGAGATCAGCAAGCTTTCGGCCAGCAGGTGCCGGACGATTCTTCGGCGGCTGGCGCCGAGCGATAAGCGAATCGCCAACTCGTGCGAGCGGCTCGAGGCGCGCGCCAGTAACAGGCTTGCTACGTTCGTGCACGCAATCAGCAGCACCAGCCCAACCACAATCAGGAGCATCACGAAAAAGGCTGTAACTGCGCCGGGCATCATCTGATTCAAAACATCGAAACCCGTTACACCGGTCACTCGTACCTGATCCGCGCGCTTCCAGCCGTCCTCGGGTCGGATGCGGTCGATCTCAGCAAACACGCTTCGCATCCGCTCGCGCGCGATGGCGATGTTCATCCCTTTCGGCATGCGCGCGTAAAACTGCACACGGTCTTCGTCATGTGAGGCGGGAAGGTAAACCTCAGGCGAAAGACCGAAGCCGGCAATCGAACGATGGTTCGGCGGAAGTACACCGGCGACCACATAGGCCTGGCCCTCCAGGATGAGTTTGCGTCCTACAATCGCCGGATCCTCTGCGAATACGCTCCGCCATACCCGGTACGAAAGCACCGCGGTATTGGTTTCGCCGGGTGCGATGCCGCGGCCCAGACGAAACGGGATACCTAATGTGGTGAAGAAATCGTCCGTGACCAATCCAGCATAGAATCGGCGTGTTTGGTCGCCGTCGCGCCAATTCACTTCACGCTCGATGTTGATGCCTGCCATTCCTTCGAAAATGTGCGCGTCTCGCAAGACCTTATAGTCGGCAATAGGCGAATCGCTGTTCCCGCCTTCCCGGATAGAAATCAGAGAAGCGCTATCGCGGCAGGAAGGCTCGCTGAAAAGGAAACTGGTCGTGATATTGAAAATAGTCGTGTTCGCGCCGATGCCAAGCGCCAGGCAAAAGATGGCGGTCAAGGCGAATCCGGGGTTGCGGCGAAGGGCGCGCGCCGCGTAGCGAAGGTCGGAGAACAGATCCTCCAACCAGTGCACCCGCCATGCGCCGGAGGTATCCTCGGCTGCTTTCAGGCGTGAACCGAATTCGCGGCGTGCGCGAGCAATCGCGTCGGCGCGTGGTACGCCGCTCTGTTCGAGTTCTTCAGCGCGGCTCTCAATGTGGAACTGTAATTCGTCGGCAAGCTCAGACTCAAATTGTGAGCGGCTCGCCAGCCAGCGCAAGCGGCGCCACAGTTCTTTGAAGAATTGCATGAAAAGATCCTCAAGCAGTTTTCATCACGAGCTGAATAGCGGTTATCAGTCTTTCGAATTCGCCGGCTTCCACAGCGAGCTGCTTCTGGCCGTCCCTGGTGAGCCTGTAGAAGCGCGCCTTGCGGTTCGTGTCTGAGGTTCCCCATTCCGCCTTCAGCCAGCCTTTGAGCAGCATGCGGTTGAGTGCGGGATACAGCGAGCCCTCCTCTACGTCGAGCACATTAGCCGAGCACTGTTTGATGCGGCGGGCGATCGCATATCCATGCAGCGGGCCGGCAGCCAGCGTGCGCAGGACCAGCATGTAAAGCGTTCCAGGCAGTAGTTGTGGCGATTCCTCAGGCATGATTGCCCTTGTCTAGACTATATATAGTCTGGACCAGGGAAGAAGTCAAGCCCATGGGTCAGCTTGGGGCTAGTGCGGGTATAGAAATAGCCCCAAGTCGCATGGGGCGTTGCGACTGCCCGAGCGTGTTTCAGCTTTTTTCTCGCCCTAACAGCGATAGAATCCAGGCTAGCCCTGCGTGCCCTGCTTGTTACGGGCTCCGCTTTCTGCTGAGCTATGAGACTAACCCGGCCCATCCGCTTCGGCGCCGCCACTATCGCTGGCGCAGCACTGTTGGTTCTCGTTCCGAACCTACGCGTTGCTGCTTTTCAAAACCCGGAGCCACGTAAGGTCGACTTCGCCACCGAAGTCTTTCCGATCTTTGAAAAATCCTGCGGCAATTGCCATGGCCCCAAGATGCGAATGTCAGGCCTGCGCCTGGATGCCAAATCCACCGCGTTTGCCGGGGGCCAATCCGGCAAAGACATCATCCCTGGCAAGTCAGGCGAGAGCCCCCTGTATCTGCGCGTCGCCGGGCTGGGAGGCCTCGTCCAGATGCCCATGGGTGGCAAGCCTCTTGACCCCGCCCAAATCGCGACCATCAAGGCATGGATCGATCAAGGCGCGGAATGGCCTGATAGCGTGGGTTCGCAGGTTGAAGCCGTCAAGAAACACTGGGCCTTCATTCCGCCTGTCCGCCCCCAACTCCCCGCGATCTCGAATTCGAAGTGGGTCTCCAATCCCATCGATGCCTTCATCCTGGCCCGCCTCGATCGCGAACAACTTACACCGTCTCCCGAGGCCGATCGCGTCACTTTGCTGCGCCGCTTGAGCCTCGACCTGATTGGCCTTCCGCCTACTCCGGCCGAAGTGGATGCGTTTGTCAACGACCAGAGCCGCGATGCTTATCAGAAACAGGTCGAGCGCCTTCTGGCCTCACCGCATTACGGCGAGAAATGGGGCCGCACGTGGCTCGATGCCGCGCGCTACGCCGATTCCGACGGCTTTGAAAAAGACAAACAGCGCCAAGTTTGGTTCTATCGCGATTGGGTAATCAACGCGCTGAACCGTGACCTGCCTTACAACGAGTTCATCATCGACCAGATTGCCGGCGACGAGCTGCCCAACGCTACCCAAGACCAGATCGTGGCCACCGGCTTCCTGCGCAATTCGATGATCAATGAAGAAGGCGGCATTGATCCCGAACAGTTCCGCATGGAAGCTATGTTCGACCGAATGGACGCCATTGGCAAAGGCGTGCTTGGCGTCACAATTCAGTGCGCCCAATGCCACACCCACAAGTACGACCCGATCAAGCACGAAGACTACTACCGCATGTTCGCCTTCCTGAACAACTCGCATGAGTCGAACATCGTGGTCTACACTCCCGCCCAGGAAATGCAGCGGGCTGATATCTTCCGGCAGGTCCAGGAAGCCGAAGCCACGCTCCGCCACCACGATCCTCACTGGCAGGAACAAATGGCCCAGTGGGAAGAACAGGTCTCAAAGAATCAGCCTGAGTGGACGGTTGTGCGCCCCGAAGTCGACGACATTTCAAACGGTGGCCAGAAGTACCTGCCTATGAAAGATGGCTCGTTTCTCGCAGCCGGCTATGCTCCCACGCAGCACACCGTGAAGATGACTGTGAAGACCGACGTCCAGAACATCACCGCCTTCCGGCTAGAGCTGTTAAACGATCCGAATCTACCGAGGAACGGGCCGGGCCGTTCGATCTACGGGACGGGCGCGCTCACCGAGTTCGCAGTCGATACCGCTGCCGCAAGCGACCCCAAAAAAACCACTCCGGTGAAGTTCGCCAAGGCCACCGCCGACTACAACCAGCCGGTTCGCGACCTCGAGCCGATATTCGACGACAAGAGTGGACGGCATCGTGTCACAGGCCCCGTTGATTTCGCAATCGATGGCAAAGAGGAAACTGCCTGGGGAATTGACGCCGGGCCCGGCCGCCGCAACCAGCCTCGCAAGGCCGTCTTTCTTGCCGATCAACCCATCTCGAATTCCGGCGGCACCATCCTCACATTCCGCCTGAAACAAAACCACGGCGGCTGGAATAGCGACGACAACCAGAGCAACAACCTCGGCCGCATTCGCCTCTCGATCACCACCACTCCCGGCGCCACCGCCGATCCTCTGCCTGCCCATGTGCGCGAAATTCTCGGCATTCCCGCCGATCAGCGCAGCGAGGCTCAACAGGCCGCCGTTTTCAGCTACTGGCGCACCACCGTACCTGAGTGGAAGCAGACGAACGACAAGATAGAAGCCCTGTGGCGCCAGCACCCTGAAGGCTCGACCCAGCTTGTTCTTCAGACTCGCGAAGATCTCCGCGAGACCCACTTACTCACTCGAGGCGATTTTTCAAAACCGGCCCAGGAAGTTACTCCCGGCGTTCCCGCTTTTCTGAATCCGCTCCCCAATGGCGCCCCTCCCACGCGTCTCACCTTCGCCCGCTGGATGGTTGACCGCCAGGCGCCCACCACCGCGCGCTCGATCGTGAACCGCATCTGGCAAGGCTACTTCGGCACCGGCATCGTCGCTACCACTGAGAATCTCGGCTCCCAGTGCGAGCCGCCAACGCATCCCGAACTTCTCGACTGGCTCGCCGTCGAACTCATGGACCAAGGCTGGAGCCTGAAGCATATCCATCGCTTGATAGTGACTTCGGCAACCTATCGCCAATCTTCTAACGTCACTCCCGATCTTTACAACAAAGACCCTTATAACCGGCTCCTAGCCCGCGGCCCGCGCTTCCGCGTCGATGCTGAAATCGTGCGGGACATCGCGCTCGAGGCCAGCGGCTTGTTGAACTCCACGGTAGGAGGCCCCAGCGTTTATCCTCCCGCGCCCGACTTCCTGTTCCTTCCGCCGGTCAGCTACGGTCCCAAGCCCTGGTATGAAGAGAAAGGCGACGACCGCTATCGCCGCGCCCTCTACACCTTCCGCTATCGTTCGGTTCCTTATCCCATGCTGCAGACCTTCGACGCGCCTAACGGCGATTCCTCGTGCGTCCGCCGCTCGCGTTCGAATACGCCCTTGCAGGCCCTCACCAGCTTGAACGAACCGCTGTTTCTCGAATCCGCCCGTGCGCTGGCGTTGAAGACTTTGTCCGAAGGCGGCGCCACCGATAGTGACCGCCTGCGGTATGCCTTCCGCCGCTGCGTATCGCGCGCGCCCTCTGCGCCCGAGGCTGCCGAGCTGCTGACTTTCCTTAAGCGACAGACTGCTCGTCTGCGCGACGGTTGGCTCAGCGCCTGGGACGTCGCGGGCATGAATGATACTTCGATCGCGAAGCCCCCCGATCCTGCGTCCCTGCCCAAAGGCGCCACGCCTGTGGACCTTGCCGCCTGGACCGCGGTCTCCCGCATACTCCTCAACCTGGATGAAACTATCACCAAGGAATAATGGCTATGAATTGCCAAGACCATCTGTATCGAAATCGCGATCCTAAGGATGTAACCCGGCGCTGGTTCTTTGAGCAATGCGGCGTTGGCTTGGGAGCCATGGCCCTCGGCCAGTTGCTTGCAGAATCCGGTTTCGCCGCCACAACCGCGCCGTCTGATCCGCTAGCCCCCAAGGCTCCTCAGTTCGCACCCAAAGCCAAGCGGGTCATCTTCCTGTTCATGGCCGGGGCGCCGAGCCACCTCGAAATGTTCGATTACAAACCCCAGCTTGAGAAGTTCAACGGCACTCTTCCCCCCGCCGACTTACTCAAGGGTTATCGCGCCGCGTTCATCAATCCGAATTCCACTTTACTCGGTCCCAAGTTCAAATTCGCCAAGTATGGCCAGAGTGGCATCGAGTTGTCCGAGATACTACCTCACTTGTCCAAGGTGGCCGACGACATCACTGTGGTTAAATCCATGACCACCGACGCCTTTAACCACGCGCCAGGTCAGCTTCTGATGAATACCGGCACAATGCAGTTTGGCAGGCCTTCGATGGGTTCCTGGGTCACCTATGGCCTGGGCAGCGAATCCCGCGATCTGCCGGCCTTCATCGTCTTCAGCTCGGGCCATAAAGGTCCCAGCGGCGGAAACTCCTGTTGGGGAAGCGGTTTCCTGCCCACAGTGTATTCCGGCGTTCAATTCCGTGGCAGCGGCGACCCGGTGCTTTATCTTTCCAACCCCAAAGGCATCGATAACCAGTTACAGCGCGATTCACTCAATAGCATCGAGCGGCTCGACAAAATGCGTCTTGGCGTTACCGGCGACCCTGAAATCGCTACTCGAATTAATTCTTACGAGATGGCGTATCGCATGCAATCCAGCGCGCCCGAGTTGATGGATCTATCCAAAGAGCCCGCGCACATTTTGGACATGTATGGCGTTACGCCCGGCAAGCCGTCGTTTGCCAACGACGTGCTGCTGGCTCGCCGCATGGTGGAGCGGGGCGTCCGTTTCGTACAGATCTATCACGAGGCGTGGGATCAGCACGGCAACCTCAAGAAAGACATCATGCAAAACTGCGTCGATACCGACCGGGCTTGCGCTGCACTGGTGACCGACCTCAAACTGCGTGGCATGTTGGAAGACACGCTTGTCATCTGGGGCGGGGAATTCGGACGCACACCCATGGTACAGGGAGGCGACGACGGGCGCGATCATCATCCCAACGTTTTCACTATGTGGATGGCGGGAGGCGGCTTCAAGCGTGGCTTTACCTTCGGCGAAAGCGACGAACTGGGCTTTAACGTCGTCAAAGACAAGGTCCACGTCCACGACCTTCACGCCACTATCCTTCACCTGCTCGGCTTCGATCATACAAAACTGACTTACAAATTCCAGGGTCGTGATTTCCGGCTTACCGACGTGCATGGGAACGTTGTCAAGGAGTTGCTGGCTTAGTATACGGTCCCGCGTCACAAGCAAACCAAGCTTCGGCATGAGTGCCGACGCGGCAGGCACGAGTGCCCGCGCCACACTTTCCGAGATATCATAGCCCTGATCACCCCTCAGTCAGGAGTTGCACGTATGCACACCGCCGCTCGCGGTCTTCTCGTTTTTCTTGTTGCCTTCTTTTTCCTCGCCGCACAAGAGCCTGTGCCGGCGCCAGATAGCACACCCGCTGCAGCCGGAGCGGCCGCAGCCTTGGGTCGCCTGGGACTGGGCGGCGCATCGGGCGAGCCCCAAGCCTTTAACAAAGTAATTACCAAGGACGCTAAGTCCAAGACAGGATTATTTACCGTCCACGAAATCAAGGAGAAGTATTACTACGAGATCCCCAAGACGGAGCTTAACAAGGAATTCCTGTTTGTCACGCAGATTGCCAAAACCACGCTTGGCGTCGGCTACGGGGGCCAGTTCGTCTCAGAGCATATTGTGCGCTGGGAGCGCAACGCCAACAAGATCAATCTGCGTGAAGTGAACTATGACGTGGTGGCGGACCCCAAGACTCCTATCGCGCAGGCGGTCAAGGCGGCCAACAACGACGCCATCATCATGAGCTTCCCCATCGCCGCATTCGGCAAGGAAAAGGACGCCCAGGCGAAACCGGTCAAAGACGCGGAGACTAAGAGCGCTGAATCGGAGGAGTCCAAGGAAGAGGATTCAGACGCCGACGCGGACGGCACGAAGGCGGAGAAACCCGCTGCGGCTGCACCGGCACCGCCAGCAGTGAAGAGCGCGGAAAGCGCAGATACAGCCAAACCAGACACGTCGAAGGACGCTGCCAAAGGGAAAGACCAGGCCGCTGCCGGCAAAACACCGGCCAAAACTCCGCGGCCTGTGGAGAAGCCCTATAAGGAGACAGGCAAGGAGCCTTCGATCATCATCGAAGTGACGCGCCTATTCACCAGCGATGTGTTCGAGTTCAGCGCGCGCCAGCGATTGAACGCGACGATGATGGACGCCAGCCGCTCGTATGTGGATCGCATTTCGCCCTATCCGGAGAACATCGAAGCAGAGGTCACGCACACGTATTCGCGAATGCCCACGCCGGCGGGCGCTGGCGGTACGTCGCAGCCGATACGGCTCGGCGCCGGCGGAATGCGCCCGGGCAGCGCCACAGTTGTCCTGCACCTGAGCATGGTAAAACTTCCCGAACACCCCATGCAGCCGCGCCTGTTTGACGAGCGCGTGGGTTACTTCACGGTGCGCCAACTGGATTATAGCCGCGATGAGCAGCGCGCCCCGAAACGCGCCTACATTACCCGATGGCGTCTCGAGAAGAAGGACCCCACCGCGGAAATGAGCGAGCCGGTAAAACCTATCGTCTACTACATTGACGCGGCTACGCCCACCAAGTGGGTGCCCTATATGATTCGCGGAGTCGAGAGCTGGCAGAAAGCTTTCGAGGCCGCGGGATTCAAGAACGCCATCATCGCCAAGCCTGCTCCGACACCCGAGCAGGATTCTAACTTCAGCCCGGAAGATGTCCGCTACTCGGTGATCCGCTGGCTGCCGTCAACTATCGAGAATGCCGTGGGCCCGCACATTTCGGACCCGCGCACGGGCGAGATCCTGAACGCGGACATTCAGTTCTACCACAATGTGATGAACCTGCAGCGGGATTGGTATTTCCTGCAGGTCGGCCCGCTCGATCCGCGGGCGCAGAAACTGCCGCTACCCGATGACCTGATGGGCAGATTGGTCGAGTTCGTATGCGCGCACGAAGTGGGCCACACCCTCGGCTTCCAGCACAACATGAAGGCCAGCTCTCTGTACCCGCAGGAGAAAGTCCGCGACAAAGAGTGGGTGAAGACGATGGGCCACACGCCCTCCATCATGGATTATTCGCGCTTCAACTATGTGGCGCAGCCCGAGGATGGCATCCCGGTCGAGGACCTGGTGCCACGAGTGGGGCCGTACGACGTGTGGGCGACACGCTGGGGCTACAAACCTATCGCCGGCGCGAAGAACGCCGACGACGAGAAGCGGACGCTCGACGATTGGGCGCGTGAGCAGGACAAGACGCCCTGGTATCGTTTCTCGACGCCCAACGCCGGGGGCTCCGATCCTGGCGAGCTGACCGAAGCGGTGGGCGATGCCGACGCGCTGAAATCCACCGCGCTCGGGGTGAAGAACCTGCAGCGCGTGGCGAAGATGATGTTGACGGCAACCTCAACTGTAAAAGGCGACCCCTACGAAGACCTCGACGAATTGTATGGCCGCATGTTGGGGCAGTGGGCACTCGAGATGAACCACGTGGCCGCTATTGTGGGCGGATTCGAGTCGCAACAGAAGAACATCGGCCAGGAGGGCGTCATCTTCACGCCGGTGGCGAAAACGCGGCAGGCCTCCGCCGTCGCGTTCCTGAATGACAATGCGTTTGCGACGCCGAAATGGATGGTCGACAAAGAGATTCTGCGCCGCATCGAACCCTCTGGCGCCATCAACCAGGTGGCGAGCGCGCAGCGCAGCGTGCTGAATAACCTGCTTGGCAGCCCGCGCTTTTCGCGGCTGGTGGAACAGGAAGCGATTGACGGCCTGGCAGCTTACACGCCTGCGGACTTTCTCGCGGCGGTTCGTCATGGCATCTGGCGTGAGCTGGATGGCGGCACTGTGGTGATTGACGCATACCGCCGTCAATTGCAGCGCAACTATCTGGATTTGGTGAACTCTAAGATCAACGGCGGCGCATCGGGACTTCCGGCAGGATTGCCGCCGGAGTTGGCGGGACTTTTCGCATTCAGCGGCGATGAGAAGGGCTTCTACCGGACCGAACTGCGATCGTTGAACACCTCGATCGTCGCGGCACTCGGCAAGTCGAGCGACCGGGCGACGCGGGCCCATCTCGAGTCAGCGCGGGACGAGATTTCGCGGATCCTGGATCCCAAGTTTGCGGAGGCGCGAGGCGGCGGCCTGGGCAGCCTCATCATATTTGGCAACCAGTGGACGGCGAATCCCTGGAGCGCGAACCCGGCAGCGTTTGCGCCGCTGAGCGACGAAGGTGCAGGGCAGGAGGGCACGGGCGGCCAACAAATTGAGAACTGCTGGCCGGATTACGTGATTCGGCCGTAAGCTCGGGGTAACGTAGGCGTAGACTGAACGATAGAGGAAGCTATGATTATCACCCTGGATCTGAACCCGGAATTGGAAGCTGGAATCTTGGCACGGGCCCTGGCGAGCGGGATGACCGTCGAAGAGTATCTGCTTTCCATGGTTGAAGGCGTCGCGCTTCCGGCAACGCCAAGAACACAATCGGCCGAGCAGCGAGCTGCCGCTTTTGAAGCCTGGTCCGTCGGTCATCGCGCTACCCCTCCCCTCTCGGACTATGCGGTCAGCCGTGACGCAATGTACGAAGGCCGTCAACACTGATGCGTGTCCTTGTTGACACGAATATTCTGCTGCGCAGTGCTCAGCCAAACCACCCACTCGGACCCCAGGCTATCCACGCTGTCTCGAAATTGTTGCGGCAGAACGATGCCGTCTTCTTCCTGCTCTCAAAACGTCACTGAATTCTGGAACGTCGCGACGCGTCCGGTTGAAAAGAACGGACTAGGATTCTCGCACGAGGAAGTGCTGCAGGAAGTCGCCAGCATCGAGAGCTTGCTGGCCCTGCTGCCGGACATCCCCGCCATTTATCCCATTTGGAAACAGATTGTCCAAGATCACCGAGTACAGGGCGTTAAAGTCTATGACGCTCGCCTCGTTGCCGTAATGAGGGCCCACGCGGTCGATAGTGTTCTCACTTTCAATGCGTCCGATTTCAGGCGCTTCGCTACCGGCGTCCTTCAGCCGGCCGAGATGCTTGCCTGACAGTGGTTGTGACGTTGGGTGCTCGGCTAAACTACTCACAAAGCCATGCTTTCAAGGGATCTGATCAACGCCTTCCGCATGCTGCGGAAGAATCCCGTATTCGCGGTCACCACCATCGTCACAATAGCGCTTGGCATCGGCGCCAGCACTGCGATTTTCAGCGTCACCAATTCTGTGCTGTTGCGGCCGCTTCCGTATAAGGATCCCGAGCGCCTGGTTCTGGCGTGCTACGACATGCTGCGCCGCAACGTGAAGGATTTTCCGGTATCAAACGCCGATTTCCTGGACTTGCGCAACGGCGCGAAGGACACGTTCAGCGACTTCGGCGCCGTGAACACCGGGCGCGGCCCCGTGCCCCAGGCGGACGGCACGCCCGAGCAGGTTCGTTTCGCCCGCGTCTCCACCAATTTCTTCCGGCTCATGGGAGCGCCCGTGATGCTTGGCCGCGACTTCCAGGATGCTGACGGCGCACCGCAGCCGGCGCCGACGCAGCCTGGTGCTGCGGCCGGAGGGCCGCCTCCACCGCGGCTTCCTGTCTACGCCATCCTTAGCTACGGATATTTCCAGCGGCGCTTCGGCGCGAACCCATCCGCGATTGGCCAGGCTCTGCCGGTATCGGGAGGTCCAAGCCCGATCGTGGTGGGTGTCTTAGCGCCAGGTTTCGAGCTGCTCTTCCCGCCGGAGGCCAGCGAGGAGCAGTTTCCCGATATCTGGACCGCCGCGCGCATACCTTATGACACCGCTAACCGAAACAACGTGCAGTGGCGCGTAATCGGCAGGATGAAATCAGGCGTCACCGTTGAGCGCGCCCAGGCGGAGGCGGACACTATCGCTGAGCAGATCCGTCAGGTTAACCCGATCGCGCGGACGGCCGGCGCATACATACGCATTGAGCCGATGAAGCAACACCTGGTCAGTGAAGTACGGCCGGCGGTGCTGGCACTCATGGGCGCGGTCATCTTTCTGCTGCTCATCGCCTGCGCCAATGTGGCGAACCTCATGCTCGTGCGTACTTCGCTGCGCGAGCGCGAGCTTGCCGTCCGTACGGCACTGGGCGGGAACTGGTGGCATCTTGTGCGCCAGATGCTGGCCGAAGCTCTCGTCATTGCGGCTCTTGGGACCTTGCTTGGCGTGGGTCTGGCGTGGTTTGGAATCCATGAGCTGCTGGTGATCGCGCCCGAAAGTGTGCCGCGGCTCAACGCCATCCACATTGATCTCAGCGTGCTTGCGTTTTCGGCATTGGCGGGCCTTGCGGCCGCGGCCATCTTTGGTCTTGCGCCCGCGATTCGCTTTGCGAGACCCGACATCATCCGCGTTTTGCGCGCCAGCGGCCGGACGGCGGGGCCGGCTGTGGGAACGCTTCGGAACGGAGTGGTTGTCGCGGAAGTCGCGCTTTGCTTCATACTGCTGGTTGGATCCGGCCTGATGTTTCGCTCGTTCCTCGCCATACAGAGAGTGAACGTGGGGTTTGATCCGCATAACCTGCTCACCTTTCAACTATTGGGAAATCCAGGCGACACTCCGCCTGCTCGCCAAGCTTTCGTTCGCCGTCTTCATGACCGCCTCGCAGCTATACCCGGCGTGCGTTCCGCGACAGGCTCCAACCCCATGCCGCTTGGGGGCGGTTTCAGTCCCGTCCGTTGGGGCAACGCCGAAGCACTGACAGATCAAAGTAAATTCCAGGCGGCCGATCTTCAAATCGTGGCGCCCGGCTATTTCGAAACCATGCGCACGCCCCTGATCGAAGGGCGCACCTTCAACGAGGCGGACAACACGCCCGATCGCAATATGCTGATTGTGGATCAGTCGCTCGCCGCGAAAGCCTTTCCCTTTCAGTCCGCGGTGGGGAAACAGATCCTGTTTCGCGTGCGCACGCCGGAAGCCCAGTGGGGCGAAATCGTTGGCGTCGTGGGACACCAGCGCGACGTCTCGCTCGCCACGCCCGGACGCGAACAGCTCTATCTCACCGACGGTTACGTATTCCACGGCGCCGTCAACTGGTGGGCTCTCCGCACCGACGGCGATCCCGCCAGCTACCCCGGGCCGGTGCGCGAGGAAATCCGAAAGTTTGCGCCGCAGTTGCTGGTGACCGATATCCGGCCAATGGACGGGCTGGTTAATAAGGCGCAGGCTGGGACGCGGTTCTCTCTTCTACTCATCGGTATGTTCGCCTGCATTGCCGCGCTTCTGGCTTCGGTCGGCCTGTATGGCGTGCTCTCGACGCTGGTGCGGCAGCGCACCGCGGAAATTGGCGTCCGGATGGCCATCGGCGCCCAGCCTTCGCGGGTGTTCCGCCTGGTGGTGGGTTACGGGCTCAAGCTGAGCGTCGCCGGCATCCTTATTGGGCTTGCGGCTGCCGCACTAGCGACACAGGCGTTGAGAAGTATGCTAGTCGGCGTCAAACCCACTGACCCGGCCACTTTCATCGCTATTGCCCTGCTCTTCTTTGTGATCGCGACGCTGGCTTGCTGGCTGCCCGCGCGCCGTGCCGCGGCTCTCGACCCCGTTGAAGCCCTTCGCCAGGAGTGAAGCGGGTTTTTGGCGAGCCATAGAGAGTGAACGCTCCCTTACGGTCGCGTCTCGGCTAGTGGTCTTAGTCTGGCTCCAGGGCTTGGTCTCCTTGGCTTGAGCCTAGTCGCGGCAGGAGTGGCTCGGGTGACTGGTTGCCCGTAAAGTGCTGATGCGCAAGAGTAAGATTGCATGCATTTCTTGTGTCGGCGTAGGCCACTGGCGTGATCGATTCACATTACGAAACAAACTCCCCCTTACGCCAATGGGCGAAGAAAGGGCGTTTTTTGCGAAACGGAATCCCCGGCAGCTCGGAAAAGGCAAATTACGAAACGAAGTGTCCCCTGCCCGGAGGGGCTGGCGTTCTCGCGAAGGAGCGGAGCCCCGAGACGAGTCTCGGGGCGGCAGGCAGAGTGCCTGCGCCACGGAAAGGTGGCGTTACCAGACGAAGAAGCCGCCCGCGCCGCCGGGCTCGCGGATGCGACCGGCCTGGGTCGAAACATCGCGAACAGGAGTCATGTTCTGGCGGGACACACCGGCCAGCTCGGGCTCGGGGCCACTGGTCTCCTGGATCTCGACCGCGCCGTTGCGGTTCATGATCTGCGCAGCGTCCGCCATCTTCTTGTCGTCCGAACCTGTCGCGAAAGCCAGAGCACCTCCGCGCCGCAGACCGTCGACGTAGCCCTGGGCCTCCGCGCTGGTCGCCCCGATCCTGGTAAGGGCGCGGGTCAAGTCGGTTTCGAAGTCGAGCCGGGGAAAGCTCATCACACCGGTGACCTCGAAAGTTTTGGGCTCCTCCAGGATACGAATCTCGTTTCGAGGAAAACCAAGGGCCTCGATCTGGGTGACCACGTCGTTAACGAGGCCAGCATTCTCAAATAAACCAACTACGGTCTTTGGCATATTACAATCTCCATCACAAAGTATTCAAACCACGTTTCAGTAACTCGGAATAAACATTACGCAATAGCCCGGCCGGGCAGCGAGGCGCCGCTGGTGCATTTGGAAGCAGTCCGTAGGGCCTAAAGCGGTTGGAAGCGTAACGGAGACCTCGCAGTTTCTTCAGAGCATTTCGCTGACCGCCCCGAATGAAATGGGCTAAACCACTCCTGGCACGCCTAGGAGGAGCAAACGTCGGCATGACTGCCCGGGCCCGTCATGAAGCGGGATGCAAGGGCTGCACGTGAAAATGCGAAAGTTGCCGACTGACAAGAGGCGCGGTCAATGGCTGGGTGCGTATAGCCAACTCTTAACTGATTATTTATTGCGGTGAAATACTGCCTTTCTAAACTCGGAGCCGTCCTCGGACTCGAGTTTTACTTACAGAAAGGAAAAACAACACACGACCATGCGGCGAGCTTTCGTTCCATTAATGGCGAGTTTGCTGGTACTGGGAGTTTTCGCGCAGCCTGTTGTCATGCAGGCGCAGACTACCCCGATCAAGCATCTGGTAGTTATCTTTCAAGAGAACGTTTCCTTTGATCATTACTTCGGAACATATCCGAACGCGACGAATCCTACTGGGGAGCCGGTTTTCCTGGCTCTTCCAGGCACGCCCTCGGTAAACGGGCTCAGCGCGGGACTGCTGACCAACAATCCGAACTTGAACACGGCCAACGGCGCCGGAGCGCTAAATCCGTTCCGCCTGGATCGCTCTCAGGCGGCCACCGCAGATCAGGACCATAACTACACGCCCGAGCAGAACGCATTTCACGCCGGGCTGATGGATCTGTTCCCGCTTTCAGTAGGAACGGCCGATGCGACGACGCCGGCAGGAGCGCCCGAAACGGCGCCGGCCGGATCGCCTCTTGCGACCACCGGGCTCACCATGGGCTACTTCGACGGCAACACCGTCACGGCAATGTGGAATTACGCCCAGCGATTTGCGTTGAATGACAACTCCTATGGAACGACCTTCGGTCCGTCAACGGTCGGCGCGGTGAACCTGATCTCCGGTCAAACCAACGGCGCAATCAACTTTCTGCCGTCTAGCGGCCCCGCCAACAACTCTGCACTTGTCGCCGACGGCTACGGCGGGTATACGGATATTGGCGACGCAGATCCCTACGGGGACATCTGCTCCACCTCCACCAGGCAAATGCAAATGAGCGGCACGAACGTGGGCAACCTGCTGACGGCCGCGAATATTACCTGGGGATTCTTTGAAGGCGGGTTCAATCTCTCCATCAAGAACGCCAATGGAACGACCGGGTGCAGCCGCAGCACGTTGTCGGCGGTCACCGGCGTGACGGAAAGCGATTATATCCAGCACCACGAGCCGTTCCAGTTCTACCCGTCAACGGCCAATCCGAACCACACGCGGCCGACGTCGGTCAGCTTAATAGGCTCGAACCTCGACGCGGCCAATCATCAGTACGATATCCTCGATTTCTTCGCTGCCCTCAAGGCCGGAAACTTCCCGGCGGTGAGCTTTCTAAAAGCTCCCGGCTATCAGGACGGGCACGCCGGTTATTCCGATCCGCTCGACGAGCAGGCCTTCGTTGTTCAAGTGATCAACTTCCTGCAAGAGAGCAGCAACGACTGGCAGGATACGGCGGTTGTGATCGCCTACGACGATTCCGACGGTTGGTACGATCATCAAATGGGTCCGATCGTGAATCAATCCGCGACCACTTCGGACGCCTTATCGGGAACGGGTTCGTGCGGCACGGGAACGCTGGCGCTGGCGGGCGTTGCGTCCGGCACGACGACCGCGCAGGGCCGCTGCGGCCACGGGCCGCGGCTGCCGCTGCTGGTTATCTCGCCGTGGGCGAAGTACAATTTCGTCGACCACACGGCCACGGATCAGAGCTCGATCCTCCGTTTTATCGAGGACAACTGGCTGAAGAGCCAGCGGATTCCGGGATCATTCGATGCTCTCGCCGGTTCGCTCGACAACATGTTCAATTTCAGCATCCAGGTCCCGCTGAACGCCCCTCCATACATCCTCAGCGAGACGACGGGAGAATGCGTGGTGTGCAGCACTTCGCCGGCCCTTGAATTTCAGCTTTAGGCATTTGGCTTTAAAGGAAGATCGGCGGAGCCTTTGAAGGCTCCACCGATCTTTTACTTTCGTCTCTGGAAACATTCAATTTGACTATCAGCCGACGACGCTTTCTTCAATCCGCCAGCGTGCTGGCGGTTTCGCCACTGGCGGCCGCAGAGGTTGTCCCGGCTCTCAATCCCCTTGACCTTGCGCGTTTTGTGGATCCGCTGCCAGTCCCGCCGGTGGCGCGCAGCGCCGAGATGCGAAGCGTGCCCGGCAAGCCGGAGCGCAAAGCGCCGTATTATCGCATCGCGATGCGGGAGGTCCGGGCCAAGCTCCATCGCGATCTGGGCCCCGCTCGTTTGTGGACCTACAACGGCAGTTGGCCGGGTCCCACGTTCGAGACGCGCAGGAATGACGATCTCTTGATCGAGTGGGCCAACGAGCTGCCTGGCCATCATTTTCTCCCCATAGACCATCGTCTGCACGGAGCGGAAATGGATAAGCCTGAGGTCCGCGCGGTAGTCCATGTCCACGGAGCGAAAGTGCCCCCCGAGGGGGATGGATATCCGGAAGGCTGGTACGCGCCAGGCAAATCCGCGACCTACCATTATCCCAACGAACAGGAAGCAGCGATGCTCTGGTATCACGATCACGCCATGGGCATCAACAGGTTGAATATTTACGCCGGACTGGCCGGAGTGTACCTGGTGCGCGATGCGGTTGAGGACGCCCTGAACCTGCCGAAGGGTCCGTATGAAATCCCGCTCGTAATTTGCGATCGACTGCTTCTTCAGGACGGGCAATTGAGTTATCCGGATTCGGGCACGCCGGGGGAACCGTGGGTGTCGGAAGTGTACGGCGACGTGATGCTCATAAATGGCATGGCGTTCCCGTATCTTGAAGTCGAAGCACGAAGGTATCGCTTCCGTGTGTTGAACGCCTCCAACAGCAGACTTTACGGTTTCGGTCTGTCAAACGGACAGGAATTCCACCAGATCGGGACGGATCAGGGTTTGTTGCCGGCGCCAGTTGCGCTCAAAATGTTGTTTCTGGCCCCAGGAGAGCGCGCCGACATTGTGGTCGACTTTCGGGATCATGCGGGCGAACAAATCGTTCTCAAGAATGGAGCTATGGAGCCATTGCAGTTCCGCGTCGGAAAGCGGAAAGTTGCCGATTTGAGCTCATTCCCATCCGTTCTGCGTCCTGTGCCGAAAATCGCCGAAGCGAGCGCCGTAAACACGCGCCGGCTTACGATCGACGAGTATAAGGGCGCTCATGGTGAAACGACGCGGATGCTTCTGAATAAGGCGCGATGGCATGATCCAGTAACCGAGAGGCCCGTGCTGAATACGGTCGAGATCTGGAGCATCATCAATCCCACGGACGATTCCCATCCGATCCATTTGCACATGGTTCGCTTTCAAATCCTGGATCGCCGCAGATACGACACGTTCACGTATATGACTACGGGCGAGCTCAGATACACCAGCCCCGCGATTCCTCCCGACCCACATGAGGCTGGTTGGAAAGACACGGTACAGGCCCATTCCGAGATGGTCACGCGGATCATCATTCGCTTTGAGGGATATGCCGGCAGGTACGTGTGGCATTGCCACATTCTGGAGCACGAGGACAACGAAATGATGCGCCCGTACGATGTATTGGCGACGAAGGGTACTGGTTAAGAAACGCTCCTTTACAGTCGCGTCTCGGCGAGTGGTCTTGGATCGCCTGGCGGCGAGGTCATCTTACTCAAATGGGGCGTCGTAAGCGGCGGCGGCGATCTCTCCTAGCGCATCGCCAACCAGGTGAGCGCCAATGGCGGGATCCACTGCAACGAAATTCGCGTACGCGGCAATCGCCAGCGTCCTTCCGTCTTTGGTTTTCACATAACCTGCCAGTCCCTTGCCATCCACCATGAGGTTCTTATCGAGTGCGTTGTAACTTCCATAAGTGCCTGTCTTCGCCATGACGTGTCCCGCGGCGGGAGAGTTCACCTGAATGTCCCACAGGGTGCCGTCCTTTCCGAGAACGGGCAGCGCTGCGAAATAGGCAGGGAAGAAGGCTTGCTTTGTAAGATACACGAGAAACCGAACCATGAAATCGGGCGTGAACAGCGCAGCCCCGCCGGCTCCGTCACTTTGCGCGGCGGCGGTTACATCGAGGCCGGCTTTTTCCAGGAATCCATGTTCGAGATCGAAGCCCGCTTGATCCGTGTTTTCCGCGGCATGACCAACGACGGCGCCCACCAGGTACGGAAAAATACTGGCGTGCAGGTTCTGGCTGACCTTCAACGTGACTTTTGCTTCCTCGGAAAACGGCGCCGAAATATGCTCGGCCAATTGCGCTTCCGGCAAATATGGCTGTGCCGGCTTGACGGTGATCGGCGAAGAAGCCGCGCCCACCTTAATGCCTTCTTTCCGGAGCGCCTCCGCGAACAGTGTGGCGGCAAATGCGCTGGGCTCCGGTACCCGGTAAGTTCGCAAGACGGGCTTGGATCCCAAGGGCAGAGCGCCTTCCACAATCACGCTGTGAGCGCCACTCGAGGTTCGATCATCATGCCCAATGTCCAGGCTTACCGCGCTGCCCGGTGCGCCGGTCTTAGCGTGGTTGACGAAGGTCACATAGCCGGTCTCGGGCGATGTGCTGACCACTGCAGGAGTATCAGCCTGTGGGCCGGGGCTGATGGTTACATCCACGACGTTGTCATTGACGATGATGGGGGAGAGGACGACGCCGGTGCCCAACTCGCGTTCGCCCTCCGGAAACAGGCTGATATCCACGCGAACGCTGCCATCGATATGCTTCACGCCGCGTGCGGCAACCTGGCGAGCGAGGTCGCGCAGCACCACTGACGGGTCGCCCTCGACCACTTCCGACCCCGGCAATCCACTGTAGGAATGGTCGATGTTTCGAAACGCCAGGGTGCCGTCAGGCTGGAGACGATTCGACAGGTTCGGATCGCCCGCGGCAACCAGAATCAGGTCGCCTTTCAGCCGCCCGTGTTCCAGCGGGCCGCCGCGAAAGACAGACGTGTGGAATCTATGGTCTTGTCCGAGCAGTGTGATGGCCGTCGCCACCGTAAGCAGTTTGGTGGTGGAGCCGGGAATAAAAAGCTGTTCCGAGTTGAGCTGGTAGAGGACGCGGCCATGATCGATGTCGAACACCTCGATGCCAAAGCGGGAGTGACGGTATTCGGATCGGCTCAATACTTTTTGGACCCGGTCACTGAAAGCGATCGGCGGTTGCGCTTGGAGAACAACGAGACCGGTAAGCAGGCAGGCAAGAATTCGCATTGTTAGGAGGATAGCAAGGGCGTAGGGCGGCTTCCCGTCTAGCCGCGGATGAACGCCGATAAACGCTGATAAGTGAAGCGGTGCGGGCTTATCCCAAGTTCATCGGCGTTTGTCAGCATTTATGTGCGGCTCAATATATTCTGGGCTTTTTCATTATTCTGCTGCGAAGCCGGTCTGCCCACCGGAGGTCCCGGATAGACTGTTGACGTGCTTACACGCCGCGAAATCTTCCGCTCCACTGTCGCCGTGGGCGCCGGTCTGTCTCTCCATAAACGAGCGCACGCCGCGCCGCGCCAATGGCGGCTGGGAATCAACACATATTGCTTGCGATTCTGGCGCTGGAACGATCGGCAACTGTTCGACTACTCGATCAAAGAAAAGCTCGACGCCATCTTTCTACAGGATTCGCTTGATCCGGGCGTGATGGATCCAAAGCACTGGGCGGAGGTTCGGGCATGGGCGAAGGATGCGCAGTTGCACATCGAAACCGGCGGCCCCGCGCTTTTGCCGAAGACCCGTGCGGGGATTCCGGAATCGGTGGCGACGCTGCGCCGGCACATTGAACGCGCACAGGCGATGGGCGCGACGATGGTCCGGGCGCTGCTGGCCGGCGACCGTTACAGCATGCCGGAAGGCCCGGTGGAGCAACACGTGGAAACGGGAGTGCGGATCCTGAAGGAAGTGCGCCAGCAGGTGCTCGACGCCAACCTCAAAATCGGCATCGAAAACCACAAAGACCTGCAAGCGTGGCGTACGCGCCAATTGATTGAGGCGGCAGGGAAGGACTTCGTCGGATCGTACCTCGATACGGGCAATCCCGTGTTTGTAGCGGAAGACCCGCTCACGACGGTGGAGGAGCTGGGCCCTTACGCCCTTAGTTTCCACCTGCGTGATTCGGTGGTCTACGAGCAGCCGGATGGAATCGCCGTCGAGTGGGTTCCGCTCGGCGAAGGCACAATCGACTTCAAAGCGCTGGTCGCAAAGGCGGCTGACCTGATGTCACCAGAAGTTTGTATTTACTGCAAGCCGATCACGGCGCGCCCGCCGGTGGTGCTGCCCGTGTATAGCGATGAATTCTGGACGAAGTGGTTCCCCGACGCCCGGGCGCGCGATCTGGCACGCTTCGAGGCTCTCGCCCGCCGTGGCCGCCCTTGGAACAAGCCGCACCTGATGGCCGATCTCCCCGAGGTGCGCGACCGCTACATGGAGGCTTTGAAAATCCAGCAAATGGCGCACATGGAGCAGAGCCTGGCGTATTGCCGGAATGAACTGAATCTGGGCGTCAGATGGCGTGCATGATGTACACTACCCTGAGCGTTAGACGAGAAAAACGGGAACAGGCTGCGAAATCTTAGGAACGCAGGCGAAACCGCCTGCGCCACCGCGATGTGGCAGATGCGTTAGTGGCTTGCCAGCAAGTCAATCAGCTTGTCGTATTGGTATGTGTCCGCGAGTTCCTGAAGACCACGCGCGGATAGCGGGTCCCCGCTCTTGCTTATGCCGAGGATGAGTTTGTCGAGAAGAGCTTTGTCGCCGTTCAACGTGGCATCACGCAGTTGGCTGATCAGATCCGCGGGCAGCTTTCGAAGCAGTTTTGGGTCGAACCCAACCGGATCGGCGGCACCCGGCTCAGCCTTCTCGCTGGGAGTATTTTCCTCATAGGTATACGAAAGGCAAAGATGCGCGCCGATCTTCTCGAGAAGCTCGCTTTCCGAGCAGGGCTTGGCAATGAAGTCATTCACTTCGTTCTCGAAAACCAAGCTGCGACGATCGCTGGTGACGTCGGCGGAGAGGATGATGATTACGGTGTCCTTTCCACCCGCGCTGGATCTTATCAGCCGGCACGCCTCGATACCGTCCATTCCAGGCATGTGCACATCCATGAGAATCAACTGCGGATTGAATAGCCGCCAGAGGCTCACGGCCGATTCCCCGTTCTCCGCTGAGCGCACAGAGAAGCCGAGCCCCTCGAGCAGAGCGCTCAGCCAGTCGCGATTATCCGCGACGTCATCGGCGATCAGGATTCGGGGCGCGTCCTGGCCGCCTTGGATGCCAAGGACGCGGCGCCTTTCGCCCGAGTCTCCGCGGAAGTCAGGAGCGGTGCTGCGCTCGACCGGGATCTCGAGACTAAACACGGAACCCTGGCCGGGGCTGCTGCGCACGGTAACGTCGCCGCCCATTAAATGCGCCGCTCCTTTACTGATCGCAAGACCCAAGCCGGTTCCGCCATGGCGGCCCCGCTGGCCGGCCTCGCCTTGGACGAATGGCTGGAATAGCTCGCGTTGCTCCTCGATCGCGATACCGATGCCACTGTCCTCGACTTGGGCCGATAACCAGATTTGGCCGCCGGCCCGATAAGTCAGAGAGACGCGCAGGCTGATGCGTCCGCGCTCTGTAAACTTGACTGCGTTTCCGAGCAAATTGATCAGTATCTGACGTATCTTTCCTTCATCGGCCAGGATGTATTCGACCGGCTCGCCGCTAAGGAGCCACTCAAATTGCACGCCTTTGGCTTGGGCGCGCAGCCGGAACATAGCATCAAGATCGCGCAGAAGCCCAAGCACGGCGAACTTCCTGGCTGTGATCTGTGAACGCCCGGCTTCGATCTTGGCCATATCCAGAACATCGTTGATTATGCCGAGCAAGTGCTCGCCGCTGCGGTTGATGATCTGGAGATAGGATTTCGCTTCAGGGGGTAAGTTTGGATCCCTGGCCATTAATTGCGAGTAACCGAGAATCGCATTCATCGGAGTGCGGATCTCGTGGGACATAGTCGAGAGAAACATGCTCTTGGCTTTGTTGGCAGTCTCGGCCTCGGCCGCCATAATTTCAAGCTGCCGGCTCCTCTGTTCCATCTTCTTCCGCTCGGTCACGTCGCGAATCGCGGCAAGAATGAGCTCTCCGTCATCGGTCTCCAGCCGGCTGACACCCATTTCAATCGGAAACTCGGCGCCATCCCCACGCAATCCAAATAGCTCGGCGGGTGTTCCCACTTTTTCCGGGGCCTCGTGCGAGGGGTCAGCGGCGTATCGAGCGGAAAGCCCCGAGAGCCCCTGGCGGAATCGCTCCGGGAACAGCAGATCGATGTTTCCCTGGAGCAAGGCAACTCTCGGATGCCCAAACATTCGCTCCGCCTGGGTATTCACCAGGACGATCTGTCGGTTCGCGTTGAACACGACGACGGCGTCGGGCGCCGCTTCCAGCGTGCTGCGGTAGCGTTGTTCGCTGCTTTCCAGGGCTTTCTCGGCCCGCTTCCGGTCAGTGATGTCTCGCAGGCTGGCCAAGCTGGCCGTATGGCCGCCCCATACGATCTCGGTGGACCGCATTTCCACATAACGGGCGCCATCGCCACCGGGCAAGATGATCTCGACAGACTCATGGATGGCCGGCGCGCCGAGGTGGAACCCGGCCAGTTCGGCTGTCCGGCCGGCGAACAACGCAATCGCGGCGGGGTTGGCAAACAGGACGAAGCCATCCGAATCGATGACGAGCAATCCGTCGACCGAACACTCCAGAACGATCCTGGCTAAATCACTGGGCGGCTGTATCGGCTGCAACGATTCCGTCGTCACGGCCGACTTTCTTTCAAGTCCGTCCGGATCCAGGCGAAAGGGGTACGCATTAGACGAGGGCGTGGGCGTGAAGATCGAGCGCAGCCAGCACCTTTTCCGGTTCAGACAGATCGCCGATGACCTTCCGGAGCGGGTGAGGGAGTTGGCGTACCAGCGTAGGCACAGCGAATATTTGATGGCCTTCGGCCAATGCGGGGTTTTCGATCAGGTCGATCACGTCGAGCGAGTACGCCCCGGCCAGACGCTCCTCACAGATCGCCGTGATGTTGAAGAGCGCCCGCTTTGCCGCCAAGGTCATGCCGACCACGTAGAGATGGAGAACCCAGGGTTTATCGGACCTGTTTATGTCCATTAGGCTGCTCCGTTTCCAGGGGACACACAGTAATGCCGCTGTCTGACATGATCATTTCGCGGGAATCGTGGGAATGCCGCATGCCGCGGGACTTGACGACACGGATCGAGCGGCTGTGCGTGCGCCCGGCTCTGGTCGTATCCAGCGCGATCCAGGTATCCACAATCGAGGACACATGCAACTCCGTTTCCTCGGACATCCCCGAGCCGGTGGTGAGGGCCGTCATCATCAGGGTGATGCCGCGGCGCTTGAGGAAATCCAAAATGCGCGTGAGCATGGATTTGATTTCATGCAGATTGCCGACAGCAATGAAATTCGTGATTGGATCCAACAGCACGCAGGAAGGCCCGAAGGCCTCGGCTTCGCTGGCAATAGAGACCAAGTGTCCCTCGAGCCCCTGGAAGGTGGGCCGGGATGCCAACACCTTCAGGAGGCCCCGATTGAGCCAGGGATCGAGATCGACCGAAACCGATTTCATGTTGCGCGCGATTTGAGCCGTCGACTCTTCGAATGAGAAGTAAAGACAACGCTCCCCCCGCTGGCAGGCGGCTTGCGCGAAATTAGCGGCGAGGGAACTCTTGCCCGTGCCCGACATACCGGTTACGAGCACGGTGGTGCCCTTGAAATACCCCTGACCTCCGAGCATGTCGTCAATGTCCTTAACTCCGGTACTTAAGCGCTCGGAATACACTCCGTAGTCCAAGCCCGCGGCAGTGATGGGAAGGACGGAAAATCCCGTCGCTCCGATCAGGAACGGAAACTCATCGGCGGCATGCGCGGACCCGCGGTATTTGACGACACGCAGGCGCCGCTTCGAGGTTTGCTCGGTAACGCGGTGATCGAGCAGAACTACGCAGTCGGAAACATACTCCTGGAGTCCATCGCGCGTGAGTTCCTCTTTGCCGCGCTCTCCGGTGATGACACTGGTGACGCCCTTATCTCTGAGCCAGTGGAAGAGGCGGGCGATCTCATTGCGGAGCGCCTCGGTGTTTGAGAGGGCTGAGAAAACCGAGTCGATAGTATCCAAGGCGATGCGCTTGGCCCCTATCTCGGCTATGCCATGCGCCAGCCTGACGATTAATGCATCGAGCGAAAAAACTCCGGACTCAAGGATTTCGCCTCTGGGGATCTCCACGTGAGAGATTTTGAGTTTCTTCTTCCTCACCAGGCCCTCGACGTCAAATCCGAAGGAGCGAAAGTTGTCAAGCAGTTCGGCGGGGTTCTCTTCAAAGGAGAGAAACAGGCCGGGTTCATCGAACTCCTGAGCGCCACGCACGAGGAATTCCATGGCCAAAATGGTCTTGCCGCAACCTGGCCCCCCACAAACGAGGGTCGGACGTCCGGCCGGAAACCCACCCCGCATGACGCCGTCGAGGCCGAGGATGCCACTGGGAGCCTTGGCGAATGGGGGCGAGGAAACGGTCAAGAAATTCTCTGCGCGAATCATGTTCACCTTTTTGCCGGGTTTTTGCAGGCGCGGCGAAAGCCCAACCCGACAGTCGAGATCGTTTGATGTGCCGTCCCGATGGTATTCTTTTTTCCGAGGGACTATGCGCGGCTGCGCGATTTCTGAGCCGCAATTAGGATAAAAGCGAGGGCTCATCCTGGCTTTCTCATCGGCCACCAACGCCAGAAACCGTACACTAAATTTGCGTTTTTGTGGTGTCTAAGGCCCATGCGTCAGCTTGAGATCGCGAGCGCCGAGACTTCTTGCGCAACGGTCAGGAGCGCCTGCGCCACATTCGGCTGCCAACTCCAGGGCGGCGATGCGTGGGTAGATTCGACTCAGCGGTAGTAATAGTCCATTTGCCGAATTCCACCGGTCGCTCGGAACAATGCAACCATGGCCAGCCCGGCGAGAAATCCGCCCACATGCGCAAAATATGCCACTCCACCCTGATTGCCGAACATGCGGTCAAAGGAGCTCAGGCCACCAAAGAGCTGGAGGACGAACCAGTAGAGCAGCATGAAGGCGGCGGGGATCTGGATACGCGTTATGAAGATGACGATGAAGATTAGAGTGTCAATCCGGGCGCGGGGATAGAGCAGTAGAAAGCCGCCCATTACGCCGGCAATTGCGCCGCTGGCGCCGACGGTAGGAACCGGGCTTCCCAGATTCACGATGAACTGCGCGGCTGAGGCAACGAGGCCCGAGAGGAGATAAAACGCAAGGTATTTCGCGGAGCCGAGGGCGGCCTCGATGTGGGAGCCGAACACCCACAGGAACCACATGTTGCCGATGATGTGGAGCCAGCCTGCGTGAAGAAACATAGAAGTGAGGAAAGTAGAGAACAGAAGGCGGTCAGGTATGAGCGCGTAGTGCTGCTCAAACGCGGCGGCGGCACCCGGAGGCAGGATCATCTCATAGAAGAAAACCAAGGAATTGGCGATGATCAAGGCGAGAGTGACGGCGGGAAAGGACGTGTTGTAAATGAGTGCACGAAGAGGGATCATCGCGTCTCGAGTTCCCGGGCGACAAGTGGACGATGCCGCCAGTTATTTATGCAAACGGGCCAGGCGAGGCGATCGTCTGGCCCTCCTGCGTTTCATAAGCGCCGCGGACCTCATGAGGTGAGGCCCGCGGCGCGTCAGGTGAGGGTGCTTATTTGGGGCAACCGAGAGCCTGAACTTCCGACTCGGGAAGCGGCTTGACACCGGTTACGCCGGGCAGTGAACCGCCCTTCGGAACGAGATAGACCTCGACGCGACGATTCTTGTCGGAATCGTTCAGCTCGAACTTCCGGCGTTCCTTCTCGGCCGGACGTGTGGAGGTGCCGCAGAGGCCGGGCCTCGCTTCGGACTCTTGAGCGGAGCCCAAGTAGACGACCTTAACGCGAGACATGTCGACCTTGGCGCAGGTGCCAGTGCCGCCGCTCAGGACCGCGGCCGAATTCAGCGTGCGGGCTTCATCCAGGCCCTTGCCAGGAATCGCCTTCTTGCCTCTGCCCTTACCGGGTAGAGTGGCCTTTTCGTCGGTATCGAAATGGCCGACCAGGATGACGTCGTAATCGCCGCTGGCCAGGGCCGGGGCGACTTCGTCAATCAGTATGTGCTTGCCGCAGTTGTTGACGCGGTCGTTGTTCTTGGCGAAGATCACATCGTCAAAGCGGCGAATGGCCGGCGGACAAGTGACCGTAAGCGGAACCGACTTGGACGTCGATTGGCCGGTGGCATCGGTAACCGTCACGGTGGCGGTGACGGTCTTGGTCTGAGCGGCCGAACCGCTTTCGAAGTTGAGGCTGGAGGTATTGAACGTGGCCGAGGAACCGGAGCCGCTGATGCTACCCTCGGTGACCTTCCAGGAATACGTGAGGTCGCCGCCGCAAGCTGAGCCAGTGGCGTTCGCGCTCAAAGTCGTGGAGTGGGCGCCGTTGGGATCCGCGGTGCAGGCCAGAGCGGAGGTGGAGGCAGTGAGCGAAACCACCTGCGGCTGCAAGTATTCCTTCACGGAGAGCGTCACTGGACCGGCGGTGACACTGCGGTTGGGATTGGATGCGTCGCTGACAGCGACTTCCACAGTGAAATTACCGGCGTTGTTCGGAGTAAAGGAGAAGTCAGCGCTGTTGGAGCCGGATGCGGAGCCGTTCAGCTTCCAGGCATAGGTTAACGTGTGCCCTTCGGGATCGCTGGCCGAAGAATGCACTGTGATGGTCTTACCCTGGCACAGCAATCCACCGTAGCCGGAAATCGAGCCGGCATCGAGCGGCTTCGGAGCCGGAGGAGGAGGCGGCGGCGGGGGAGGCGCGACATACGTCTTGCCCAGGTAGAAGGTCAAGCCGAGAGTGACCTCCAGACCAAACAGCTTATTCCCGGACGGAATGTAGACGTAACCGTTGTTAGTGTTGGGCAGGTTGTAGGTCGGGTTGCCTGAGATCAAGCCGCGAACGTCAAAACGCAGACCGACGTGCTTGGAGACGTGAAACTTCACGCCGCCACCGTAGTTAAACGCAAACTTGAGGCTGTTGTCGAGAGTACCGGACTGGTACGTTTCGACATACGCATTCGAGCGTGCCAGGCTCTTGGCGGCGCCAGTCGGAGTGAACTCCAGCGCGCCGATTCCGACCGTCACATACGGGCGAATCCTCGAACCGGTGGGTGTGAAGTGAAAGACCGGGTTAGCCGCAAAGTAATAGTTCTCGTTATCAAAATTAAAGGTCGGAACACCGGGAGCGATGGGCGTCACCAAGCGCAGGTTGTTGGGCATCCATTCGAACATGCCTTCGATGCCGATGTAGCGCGTTGGATTCCAACCGACGCGAAAGCCCCAATCCGCGGCGTCAATGAGCTTCTCGCCCAGACCCGAGTTGACCTCGGTGAACAGACTGATGCCGCCAAATGGATCGATTTCGACAGTATCGGGAATCGCTGGTTGCGCGAAGGCCAATGATCCAAACGAAAGCAGCGCGGTCGAGAGCAGCGCGCACGCAAGCGGTTTGCCCCTCAGCAGTTTCTTCAAATGCTGGATTATCATGTACTCTCCTCCCACGAATAAGAATTTAGTTCGCTGCTAATCTGGCGCTACCTCGAGCCGGAAAATGCGCGAACATTTGGTCGCCTTACCTGGCGGGCACGAAGCGTAGCTGCCCGCGAAAACTAACGTCAACCTTTCTTGATGTTACCTAACTTTGGGCCACTCGCGAAAGACAAAACCGAATTCATTCGTCAAGCCGAAGACCCGGTCGGGAGCAGTTGCGGGAATCCACAGGTGGCGGAACTGATAAGCGGCACGTTCATCGAGGCCATGCCAGCTTGCGCCCGCATCTCTGGTTTCGTACAACTGGCCGAACTCGACGGCGTAGGCTACTTTGGCGTCGGATGGATTGTAAATAACTGAATCAAAGGTAGATACAGGAACGCCTTGCCATAGTCGATACCAATGCTCACCGTCGTCGGGCGATTGGAACAGGCCGTCCTCCATGGCTGCGAGCCAGGGGCTCGAGCGGTCGCCCGGTAATGCAATTTCATTAATTAGGCCTAGATCCCGGGGAAACCCGATGGAGCGCCACGAGAGTCCGTAGTCTTCCGAGTAGAAGAGGCTGGTGCCACGCGCCACCATGCGTCCGTCCGAGGAGGGCGAGATGAAGAGCGCATCCACAGACTCGGTGCCGGGCATGTCGGCGACCATCCAGGTAGCGCCTCGATCGAGCGTGGAGAGAAGCCCGTGGTCAGTGGCCGCGTAGATGAATTGCTGAGTGCCGCTTTGCACCGTATAGAGGCCGTGCACCTGGTGGAACGCGAACTTGCGCAGCGTCACCGACTGGCGGCCGGCCGCGGAGCTTGGGCGAGCCTTCTTCAGCAGGTAGGAGACGTAGGAATCGCTGCGCACGAGCAGTTCCAGGGGTTTCCAGGCAACTCCTCCATCGTGCGACTGATAGAGAGTGTGGAGCGAGCCGGCGATCAGAGTTTTGTTGTCGTCATGCAAGCCCGCGATGAATTCCAGGTGCACGCCCTCGAGCCCGGACGAAGGGCCAATCCTGGTCCAATGCGCGCCAGCATCATCGCTTGCAAAAATGCCGCTGGTGGATCCCTCATGAGCTTCCACCGCGAAGAGGCGATTGCCCCCTACGGCCGCCGCGCTCAGCCTCCGGTCCACGAAGCCTTGTGTCAGCGGGACGAGGGTCTGGCCGCGATCGGTGGAGAGAAAAACGCCGAGGCCCTCGACGGCGAGATACATACGGTCGGCACGTTCGGGGTCGAACGCGAGCCAGTTTACTTGATCGGAGGTTAGCTGCTTCCAGGACACGCCAAAATTGTCGGAACGAAACAGGCCAAGCGTGGTGCCGGCGTAGATGGTGGCGGGGCGGGAAGGATCCTGCCGGATAATGTGAGTCCGCCGGTGTGTATTGGGGATGCCCATCAACTTATGCCAGGAGGCGCCGCGATTGAGGCTCATGTAAATGCCGGAACACGCGCTGGCGAAGATATGTTTCGGCTCGGCGGGATCGACGTGAATGGAGAACACATCGGAATCGTCGATCATGCCCTGGTGTATGGATTCCCAGGTTTTGCCGCCGTCAGTGGTTTTCCAGGGCAGGTGAGCCGTGCCGGCGTAGATGATTTCGGGATCTGCCGGATCGAAGGCGACGGTGGTGGTGGCGCGCATGTCGAAGTTGTCAGGGTCGGAGATCAAATCCCAACTCTTGCCGGCGTCGGTCGTGCGATAGATGCCGCCGGCGGTGGCAGCCGCGAAGATACCGGAAGCACTGGGAGCGATGGCAAGGGCGCGGACACCGGTTTCTCTGAGTTTTTCGATCGGCGCCCAACTTAATCCCGCGTCGCTCGATTCAAACAGACCGCCGCGCTCGGAGCCGCCCAAGCCAACGAGGTAATGGCGGCTGTTGGCAGGGTCGATGAGAATCGCGGAGACCTCGCCGAACTGGCGTTTGGGAAAGTGCAGAATGCGCCAATCCTCGCCGCTGTTATCGGAGCGAAACAGGAGTGAATTTCTGCCCCCGGCGAGGAGAACGCGCGAATCTTTTGGGTCAACGGCGATTGCCGTCGCAGTGCCGCCCCATGGGCCGACTATCCGCCAGGCGTTGTTGGCGGGCACATTTGCCGCTGAAGCCGCGGGTGCTGGTTCGGTGGCGGGCGCCGGCGTGGCAAACCAACTGATTGACCAGAGAGCGGCCGCGACCGCGGCGGGCGAGTTCCTGAATCTTGGATGCATCAGATCACGTGTCACGCCCCGGGCGCCCCAATACGTCACGCCCAGGAGGCCCGGGAACCTGGATTTGGCTCGGTTTGTTCGAGGCAGAAGTCAATATTCCTATTGTCGCCGACTCGGTGTTGAAAGGCACTTTTCCTGCTACTGCCTGGCGAAACTCAGCCGGACACCCGTGGTGAGAATGAGGTCGTTGCCCTTGAGGCCGGGCGGCGGATTGGTGACATAGCGTTCGCTACCCGTAAATTGAAGCGAAACCATCTTGGTGAGAGTGGTTGCGGCGGAAAGGTCGAAGTTGACACGGTATTGGCCGGAGTAAGAGAGGTTTTCAAAGAACTTGAAGTTCTCGTGGATGTGCGTGCGTTTGTTGATCGTCTTGTCGTAATCGTCTCCAAACACGACTTCGCCGGAGGTGCGGTTGAAAGTGGAATAGAATTCCCGGTCGAGCGATCCACCACCCAGGACGTCGAGATACGAAGTCTTGGTCTTGAAGACGTGGTAGCCAAAACCGGCTGCGGGCACAAAGCGCAGCTCGAGTTGTTGGAAATGGTCGTTTTCAAGGTCAACCCCGGCCCACAAGAACAGCTTCGGTTTCAAGTTGAGGTTGTAGTCCAAGCTGCCGCGTTTCGCATTTGCGGTGACCGATGAAACGCCGCCGACCGTGGCGGTTGAGTAAATCGAGGCGAAGTTCACCGTGATCTTGTCGGTATTGGTGGCGCGCACCGCATTGAATCCCGCGGCAAAATTGAAGGTATTGGCATTGCCGTTCGCGAGAGCAAGGCCGAGGTCCATGTGTCCTGCCCACAAATCGAGAATCCCCGGATTTGCATAGCGATCGATTGCCGCCTGGTAGGCTTTCTGCTCATCCACCGAGCGGATGGCGGTGACGTCGGCGCGGGGTGTCTCGAGCTGGCCTGCCGATGTCGTGACTGCAATCTTAGAGGCATCTGCGCTGGCGGTGCCTAGCAAGAGCTGGCCATCTTTCAAGCTGACGTTAACGGGCGCCGAGGTGGTGAGGCTCACCACCGCATCGAGCGGCACAGTTATCTGGCCGGCGAGCTCTGACTTGAAGATCAGATTCGTTCCATCGGTCTTGGTGATGGATCCGGTCAGGCGGTCTCCGTTCTTCAGCGTAATCTGGTCGGCGAACAGGGCCAGCGGGCATACGCAGGCAGACATTATTAGCAGGAATCGATGAATTTGCGACATTTGTGAACTTATGCTCTCCATTTATCGAAAGTAAGTTTAGAACCTAAGAGCATGTGCCCGAAGGGTCGTCAGACATTTGCTATAGGCAGATGCGACACAATCCCGAACTGTTTCGGAAAAAGCCGTGGCTGGCCGAGTTAGGGCTCGCTGTGGGGCGCCAGATGTTCGCGTTGGAGATCGGCGAGCAGCTCGCCACGCGCGTTCTTAGGATAGGCGAAGTCCCAGAACGGATTTCCGTCGCAGCTTTCCCAGAGGCGCTTCGCCGCGGGCGTCAACAATGCCGCCAGGCGCTGGTCGGCATCTCGCGTCGCTTCGTCCCCAGCGAGGCCAAGAGTTTCTATGATGCCGCGCAGATCCAGATCGTTGCGATAGTCCTCGAGGCCGAGCTGGTAACCCTCTTCTACTTCACTGACGAATTTCTGCCAGCGCTGGATCAGACCGGCGCGCCCTGCCCGGACAATGTGCGGCGGCGAGCCGTTGTCGCGAAGATACTCGACAATCTGCTCGTCTGTAAAGGTTGGACGCGGAGTCATCGGAGGTTTACTCATGGCCGGTCTTTAACTGGCGCCAGAAGTAGCGCTCGCCGGCGTTGGGAATGAAAAAGGTTCGGATGGTGCGGTCCGGGTTATAAGCGCCGAAATAGCCGTGGCGCTTGTCGAATTTCGAGATTACGCCATCGGGCCGAACGGCCTCGAGTATGTCGCCTCCCTTTGGCGTATCGCGCAGTTGTTGAGCCAGCGCCAGATATTGCTGTGCGCTGATATTGCCGAACTCGGCGCCGTGCTTGGCGAAGTGTTCTTCGAGCTGGCTGCGGCTTCTGAAGCCGGGGCCGTCGCCCAGCAGCACCAAGGCCGCGAAGGAAAGAATCGCCAGCCAGCGAAACATCAGCCGGAGCGGTTGCGGGATCGTCATCTTGCGCCATTTCATTCTATCGTCCGGGCAGAAACGCGAGTGTTCCAAACCGATAAGTGGTATGAAAGTATGCATGCCAAACGATTCGAATTTGATCCCTGACGCGGTCGATGATCGTAGCGCGAAAGCGGTTGAAAATGCCGATGGGGCACGCGGCGCTACGCATCGCCGCGGTTTTCTAATGGCCACCACTGGAGCGCTGGGCTCGGCGCTGGTGACCGGTTTCCCCGCTATCATCTCTGCACAGTCTGTTTCCAATGCCATCAAGGTTGGGTTGATCGGCTGTGGCGGCCGAGGCACGGGAGCGGCGGCGCAGGCGCTGGCTGCCGACGATTACAACGAACTGACGGCTGTCGCCGATATCGACCAGGGCCAGATCGACAAGGCGCTAGAGGAGCTGCGGACGACGAGCCAGGCCAAATTCAACGCGCGCGTGAAGGTGGCGACTGACAAACAATTTTTGGGGCTCGATGCCTACCAGAAGGTACTCGACAGCGGCATTGACGTGATTCTGCTGGCCACGCCCCCGGGATTCCGGCCGACGCATCTGGCGGCGGCGGTCGCAGCGGGCAAACACATTTTCTGTGAAAAGCCGATTTCCACCGATGCGCCGGGCGTGCGCAAGGTGCTGGAGACGGTGAAGCTGGCTAAGCAGAAGAACCTCTCGCTGGTGGCGGGTTTCTGCTGGCGCTATAACGAAATGATTCAGGCCACGTTTGAGCAGATTCATTCGGGAGCGATCGGCCGGATTGTCGCCTACTACGCCACTTACTACACGAGCCCGGTGAAGCCCATGCCACTCGAGAGCGCCAGGCCCGCGGGAATGAGCGATACGGAGTGGCAGATTCGCAACTGGTACAACTTCTGCTGGCTGTGCGGAGACAGTATTGTGGAGCAGGCGGTGCACAGCGCGGACAAGATCGCATGGGCGATGAAGGACCAGCCGCCGGTAAGCTGCGTGGGAGTAGGCGGGCGGCAAATTCCTTCGAATGGCGGAAACATTTACGACCATTTCGAGGTGAACTATGTGTACGAGAACGACGTGCGCGGCTTTCTCGCTAACCGGCAGATAGAGGGATGTTACAACGAGAACGCGGATTACATTCTGGGCACGGACGGCGTGTGCACCATCGGACGCGGAAAAACGCCGCGAATCACGGGCAAGAACACCTGGACGTGGGCGGGCACGACGCCCTATGACATGTATCAGCGCGAGCACGACGTGCTGTTTGCGTCAGTTCGCAAAGGGCAGCCAATCAACGACGGAGAACGCATGGCGACGAGCACGCTGCTGGCGATGATGGGGCGCATGGCCGCGTATACCGGCGAGCAACTTACCTGGGATCAGGCTTTGAACTCGCAGGAGAGCCTTTTCCCGGCGAAGCTGGATTGGAACGGCGCGCTGGCAGTGGCGCCGCGCCCGATGCCGGGAGTTACGAAGTTCCTGTGAGGATCGATCGAGTGCTGCAATGGTTCGGCAGGGCGCTGGTGTGTGCCGCGCTGGTTGCGGCAGCCGCCGGGGCCGCGTGCGCCGCGGTTGATTTCGAGCAGCAGATCCGGCCGATTCTGGAGCAGAATTGCGTCTCGTGCCACGGCGCTGCGAAGACAAGAGGCAGCCTGCGGCTCGATTCGAACGACGCGGCGCTCAAGGGCGGCAAGTCCGGGCCGGCTGTGGTTCCTGGAAAACCCGGGGAAAGCCGGTTGCTCCGCCGTATTGAGATGTCGCCCGAAGAAGAAGGCGCGATGCCGCCGGACGGGCCGCAGCTTCCTAAGGCCCAGCGAGATTTGATTCGTGCATGGATTGCGGAAGGCGCCGTTTGGCCGGCTGGCGTTACGCTTATCGACCGCGCTGGAGGGGCCAACGCGGCCGGTGCCGGCCGGAAACTCACGCCCGCGGAGCTTGTGGCACGCGAGCACGCTGTTGTCGACCAACTGCATGCCCGCATTGCAGCCCAAGCGAAGGAGACTGCGGTGGCCAAGCCTGCGCCGTACGATGTGACGATTCCCCACACCGTGATCACTTACCGCATGACGCCGATTCCGGCTGGCGATTTCATGATGGGCACGCCGCAAAGCGAACCGGGAAGAAAGCCGAACGAAGGCCCGCAGCACAAAGTGCACGTGGATGCTTTTTGGATGCAAACGCACGAAGTCACCTGGGACGAATACAGGTTGTTCATGTTCGCGCAGCAGGCCGGCGAGCCGGCCAACCCGGACGAAGTGGTGGACGCCATCAGCCGTCCGACGCATCCCTATGTCGAGATGAGCTTCGGCATGGGCATCAATGGATACCCCGCCATCAGCATGACGCAGCACGCGGCGAATAAGTACGCCGAATGGCTGAGCGCAAAGACCGGAGAATTCTATCGCCTGCCGACGGAGGCCGAATGGGAGTATGCCTGCCGGGCTGGCTCAGACACTGCTTATTCCTTCGGCAATGATCCCTCGAAACTGGGGGACTATGCCTGGTACGCGGATAACAGCAATAACAAATATCAGAAGGTCGCGACTAAGAAGCCGAATGCATGGGGCCTATATGACATGCTCGGCAATGTTCAGGAGTGGACGCTTGATCAGCTTGCTCCTTATTCATCCGGTGAGGAGAGCAATCCGTGGGTGAGATCCACTAAGTCGTATCCGCAAGTGACCAAGGGCGGGTCGTGGAGCGATTCGGCCGCCGATGTCCGGTGCGGGGCGCGGGTTGGCTCAGACCCCACGTGGAAACAGCAGGATCCACAATTGCCGAAGAGCATCTGGTACCACACCGACGCGCAGTGGTTGGGATTTCGGCTGGTACGGCCGGCCAAGATTCCTTCCGCTGACGAAATGTTCCACTACTGGAACAGCGGGGTGGAGAAAGACTGACGGGCACAGAAGAAGTCAAAAGCCGGCAGTCAGAAGTCAGCGCGGCCTCCGGCGGGGCCGGATGGAACAGGGTGTGAGATGTGCGGGGGTCGGCGTTGAGAACGCTCCCGGACGGTCACAGCCTGAAGGCTGTGCCACAAGGCTGGCGATATGGGCCGGCTCCGAGCGGCAGCGTCACAGGTCAGGAGTCAGAAGCCAGTGGTCGGTCGACTCTTTGTGATCGTGGTTGTTGCTGCGGATTTGGTTTTTGCCGCGGCGGCGCTCGAACGCTTCGAAGCAGTGGAGCCGCACATGGGCACGCTGTTTCGAATTGAGCTGTACGCGCCGTCACGCGAGCAGGCAGCCGC